>OBUR01000017.1_pt1 | contig 153239 bp, 160 predicted proteins | sample 1475951 | NCBI WGS metagenome assembly OBUR01 (sample SAMEA2579957, study PRJEB22360) | human gut metagenome
TAGGTTGAAGAACCTGTAATTTAAATTCGATTGTGTAGTGTTTACCCATAAAAAATCTGCACCTCAATTGTTGGTTTGGTTAGTCCAACTTTTGGGGGGCAGATCAAAAATAGGTGTTTTTGGTGCAGATCGCTGGATAAGTAATTTAGGATGGAGACTAACTCACATAAAAACTAAAATTAAATTCTTAGAAAATGAGAGCATCCCAAATGGTTCCTTATTAAGGATGCCTGATGAGTATGATCCTTCCCCTATTAAATTAGCTTTGTTGGAAAGAGGAATGGATCTAGATATACAGAAGAAAGAAACAGCTAAGTTAGACGATGATTTATATAGACTAATGGAGTTATAGTATGCCTAAAATTCTTATTACAGAAGAAAATTTAGAAGATATCATCATGATGATTAAGACTTGGGAAGATAAACTAACATAGGATTTACTTTGTTCTAAAGTTTCAGAATTATTGAATATTAAAAGCATTGAAAGACAATCGCTAGCTAATTACCCAGATATACAGGAAGCATTTAGCAAACAAAAACAAAAGCTTAAAGAAAAGGCAAAAGCTAATCCAGAACCGAATGTAACAATGGATTATCTGCAAAAGCAAGTTAAGAATTTAAAAGCTCAAGTACAACGTTTGGAAGAAATTAATGAGCGATATAAACAGCAATTTATTGTATGGCAATATAATGCATATATGCATGGTATGACCCAAGTTACTTTAAATAAGCCTCTTATTGCTGTTAACCATCAACGTAGGTAATTTATAGGATGATTTTTACTATAATAGTAGTCTCTACAAAAGATTGTCTGAAAATCAATTTTCAGACAATCTCTTCACACCTATTAAACTTCTTGATGGGTAGAGTAGAAAACAATTTTCGTCAACATCTACTTCTTCTGGCTGGAGAGATACAGCAGTTTAATGGCGCGTCAAACACTATTGTACTGAACTACGCCACGTCGTTGCCTAGGTGCACGCCCATATCAACCCCTTCTTTCACAATATCTGCCAACGATCGTCCACCACGATTTCCAAGCGGGTTTTCGGGTATTGGTTCAAAATCGGCTTTAATTTTGGATACAACACGGCTTCCGCTGCCATCGCCGGGGCGTTGATGCGAATCAATCCCGATGGCGTATTCAAAAAATCATTTAATGCATCGACTTCTTGGTTTATGGCTTGATAAAGCGGCAAAAGCTGTTCAAAAAGCTGTTGTCCCGCTTCGGTTAGCGATACATTGCGTGTTGTACGGTTGAATAGTCGTAGGTTTAAGCCTCGCCAAACAATGGGCTGAAGTCGTGAACAAACACGGTGGTAAAGTAGAAGTGATTGAACTGCCGAAAGTCGGTATCAAAGGCAACACCCATTTCCCTATGTCTGATACTAATAATGCACAAGTAGCAGAGCATTTGGCGGAGTGGTTGAAGGAGAAGGGATTGGATAAGTAAGGATTTGATGCCATCTGGAGTACGCCACTTGGATTAAAAAATAGCTTTCAGGCTACCTGAGCAAATCAGATGCTAGAAAGCTATTTTGTTATAAAATAGAGCCATTGATGGACTTAAAGATCTATAACTTGCATTTTGCAGTGGGTTTATTTGGTAAACCACAATCTTGTTTTTATGCTGCAAATATTGAACGCAATATCGATACCAGCGGCATTATGTTGTTAGACTATCCAACATTTAAGGTTGTTTGTATTGGCGCTAAAGATTGTAATGCACCAGTGATGTTATCTATTCAAGGCGATCAGGGCTGTATTACCGTCCCGATGCCAGCAAATGCGATGAATTACTTTGAGTTTGTGGATAATAACGGTCAAAAGCAACCTTTTCAATTTGAGCAACAGCATAGAATGTTTTATGAATTTCAACAGTTTATACAGATAATTGATCATCAAGATAGAAAAGTGGCAGAACAAATGCTTGATGTCAGTGAAGCGGTCTGTCAGCTAATGGAGCAAGCAAGAAAACAGCAGCCGTGATAATTTAAGTGCGGTCAATCGTGAATTAGTTACGGTCAGCACCTTAGCCAGCTTGGAAACCGTGCAAAACCAACTACGCTCGCATTTAGGCATTTTGAAAAATCTAGGCTTAAATGAAACAGAATTAAAACGAGTGATGGATCAAATCCGCCAACAAAACCCAACAGCGGCGGATAGGGCGGAGAGCGTGTTGAAAGACGTGTTTAAGGCACAATAATGCGTAGGGGCTAATCACATTAGCCCCAAAACAATCATAGGAACATCAGGGCGAATGTAATTCTCCCCTATCCGCGCTATTTGTTCCATAACGGCTTATAGCCGTGACAAAGTCTAGGCTGCCTTAAAACGCAGCCATCATCAAATCACACCCAAACAAAAGCATTACGACACTTTACAAGTTGATGAGTTCCATACATTTGTTGGAAACAAGAAAAACAAAATCTGGCTGATTTACGCTTATCATGCCAAGACAAGTGAAATCGTGGCATTTGTTTGGGGCAAACGTGATTTGCAAACCGCTTTGGCTTTAAAGCAGCGTTTAAAAGAACTCAAAGTAAGCTATGAACGTATTGCCGGCGATAATTGGGATGCTTTTGTAAATGCGTTTTCTGATACCGGTGACCAATGGGTGGGTAAGCAACATACTAAAGCGATTGAGGGTAATAACTGTCGGATTCGGCACAGATTAAGCAGAGCCGTTAGGCGTAGTTGCTGTTTTTTCAAATCAATGTTTTATCATATTAAATCATTTAACATTGGATTTTAGGCAATCAATCATCCCAAACAAATTTAACCCAGTACACTTTTCAGGACACCACCAGTAATTTTTTTGAATTGGCGGTGGCGATTTCCTTGTTTGGCTTGCATTCGGGCGCGGCGTTAGCGACTGTGGTTGGTGTATTGGTTGAAGTGCCTGTGATGCTCTCACTTGTTGCATTGTTAAACCGTTGGAATAGGCAGTGATAAGCAGTGGGATTTTCGCGATTTACAAATTTTCACGAAAATCCCTCTGTTTTTTATGGTTAGATACCACTATTCCACTTTAAACATCCCCATCATACCGAGATTTTCATGTTCCAAAATATGGCAATGGTACATTTTCAACCCAGTGTGTCCTTGCTTAAAGCGAATAATCACTTTTTCATAAGGGCGCAAATTGACTACATCTTTTAACGCCCTGCCTTCTGGCTTGAAGGTTTTGCCGTTTAATGTATGTTGAATCACTTCAAATTGAGTGCCGTGCAAATGGAACGGATGATCCATATGGCTTTCATTGAAAATTTCCCACTGTTCCACTTCATTCAATTTGGCAACAAAATCAATACGGTTCATATCAAAGGTTTGACCGTTGATTAAGAACATACCATTCATCATTGGTGGAATAGGGTTGTCCGTTGGTGTTGTAGTAGCGTGATGTGTACCGTGATTCATCATTGGCATATTCGTATGGTTCATCATTTTTTCACTAAAGCGAATTTGGCGAACCTGCTTTGGCTCATCCCAGTTAGGGAAGGACCTTAAGCTTTCAGGTAACTGAACAGGTTCTGATTTCACCTGAATTGTGGCTAAAGTGAGATCTTTAGGCTGTTCTTGCACCATCATCTTACGGCGATCATAATAACCGCTTTGTAAATTGACTGTTCCTTGCGTTTCACCCACCATAATCACTTCAACGCGTTCGGCTGGTGTAAGTAGCAGTTCATCAACAGGCGAGCGAGGTTTTTCAAGTAAACCACCTTCGGTACCCACCACAATCCATTTCACCCCTGGAATGTTTAAACGAAAATAACGAGCGCTAGTGGCATTCCAAAGACGGATTCGTTCATTCGTTTTCACTTGAATCTGGGGCTGATATTGACCGTTGATTAACACAAACTCACCCTCACGACCGTTCATCCAATCTAACATCGTGTTTGCTGGAATGGTGCCATCGGCATTTAAACGCAGATCGGAAATCACCCAATGTTGTTCAGGAAGGTGTGCAAGCGGATCATTTTTCGCTTTAACAACGAAAGTGCCTGCTAAGCCTTTATAGACTTGTTCGGAAACATGGTCATGTGGATGAGGGTGGTACCAATATGTCCCAGCACTGCCTTGAGGTAGCGTAAAGCGATAGACTTTTTTCCCTTGCGGTTCAACCATATCCATCGGGTTACCATCCGCTTCATTTGGTACATCTAAGCCGTGCCAATGTACTGTTGAGGGTTGTGGTAGGTGATTGATAAATTCAATTTCTACGGCATCGCCTTCAAATACTTCAATTTGTGGCCCTGGTAGTTGTCCGTTATAAGCCCAAAATTCCGTTTCTTTATTGTCTGCGAGGCGAATTTTAATTGGCTCTGCTTTTAAAGTGGCTTTGAACAGTCCAGCTTGAGTCGATTGATTAGCAAGTTTTGGTAATATCCCATTAAGCGATAAACCTGAAGGCATTGCCTCAGTTGGCATTAGGCCAGTAGGTACTGAATGCATCATCGCCATATTGCCATGTTGTGCGTGGTTCATCATATTCGCAAGGCTATAAAGCGAGCTACTGGCTAAGCTAATTCCAATTCCATAACGTAAAAAATCTCGACGTTTCATTCTTTCCCCCCTATTGGTTATAGGATTTAAACACTTCACTTTCACCGTTTTTCTTAATCAAAACAACATCATAAGGATCTTTGCGTCCGCCGTATGCTTCACTGTCCATACCTGGTGAACCAATTGGCATTCCCGGTGCAGACAAGCCTATTGCATCGGGTTTTTCTGCGAGTAAACGTTTGATATCCTCAGCAGGTACATGTCCTTCAATCACATAGCCATCAATCACGGCTGTGTGGCAAGAAGCATGTTCATATTTAATGTTAAAGCGCTTATGAGCATCATAATTGCCTGTTTCGTTGACTTTAACCTCAAAACCGTTTTTCTGCATATAGCTGATCCATTCATTACAACAGCCACAAGTCGGGCTTTTCCACACTTCCATAGAAAGTGTTTGTGCTTGAGCAAAAGCGGTTATGCCTAAACTTAAAAGCAACAATGAGCGGGTGAATTTATGTAATTTCATAAGATGTCCTTATTTTTTATTGAGATTGAATGGACATCATGTTAAAGCTTAACCTAGGGTTAAGATCAAGGGATTTGAAAAAATAATTTGCAAATTTTTCTCAAAATCCTACCGCTTGTTTTTCAATATGTATGAAATCTTTACTATAATACAGTCTCATTACTCAGGAGTAATAATGCACACATTCCATCCCAAATCACTTGTCTGGACAAGAGAGCCGCAAGCTTTTGAAATATCAGAAAATAAAATAACCATCACCACAGTACCACATACGGATTTAAAGCAGTCAATGTGTTTTTGCGTGAACACCCCAATTTAAACATTCATTAGGTATAATAATAAAAACCTTAAACAGAATATCATAGCAAAATGAATTTAAAACCAGTTAAAAATCAAACTTCCCAATACGAAGAGTGGGCAAGAGAAAAAGTCAAAAAAGCTATATCCCCAACCTGAAGAACGGGGCTTTACGGCGCAAAAATGGTAAATTTGACTGGTTAAAAATTGAAGGCAAAATAAGTTATTTTAATTTGCAAACACCCAAATCCTGCATAATTTTGGAGATTTTTTACAAATTATTCATATAACATTGTTTTATATTGTAAAATTTTTAAGCTGTGTTGTTACCCATCAACACTGCTTTCAATTATTTTTTCTTTTTCGCCAATAACTCATCAATTAAACCATTCAGCACTTCCCGAATGGTTACGCCCTGTTCCGCCGCATATTTTTTTAGTTCACGATGATTGGCTTCTGTCATATCAAAGCTAATCCGCTTAATACGCTCTTGCTCGCTGACATCAGCAACAGAAAGTTTGCTTTTAGTTGCGCTTGGGCGACCTGCTGTTAATTTATTCATTTGCATATTTCCTTATTTATTTAAAACATTGGTGGTGTCCTGAAAAGTGTGCTGGGTTAAATTTATTTGGGATGATTGATTGCCCAAAATCCAATATTAAAAGATTTAACATGATAAAACATTGATTTGGAAAAACAGCAACTGCGCCTAATGGCTCTGCTTAATCTGTGCCGAATCCGACAGTTATTACCTTCAATCGCTTTAGTATGTTGCTTACCCACCATCCTACAGAACCCTCTCACCAACAAAGATACCGCTTTCATATTGGAAGAGCGAGCAAAATATGGCCTGACCGGTCGCCTACCTGTCGTTGTAGAAACGCTCGAACAACAGGCCACGCGTGCTTACCGCCAGTTTTCATCCTATGAAAAAGATATTGAAAAATATATCTTTCTCGATCAACTGCACAACCGCAACGAAGTACTGTACTACAAACTCCTGATTGACCATCTAGCCGAAATGCTACCCGTTGTTTACGCCCCCACTGTCGGTGAAGCAATTAAAAAATGGAGCCGCGACTACCGCCGTTCGCGAGCTGTCTATCTGGATGTAAACCATCCTGAAAACATCCGTGCATCGTTTGAAACGCTGGGCTTGAGTGCAGATGATGTAGATTTGATTGTGGTTTCCGATGCGGAAGAGATTTTGGGTATCGGCGACTGGGGTGTGAACGACACGGATATTTCCGTCGGCAAACTGGCAGTTTATACTGCTGCAGGCATTCATCCCAGCCGCACCATTGCTGTGAATCTAGATGTGGGTACAGATAATGAAGCCCTGCTCAATGATCCCCAATGCGCTTTTGCACTTTGAAGACTTCGGTCCGTCCAATGCCCGCCGCATTTTGGTGGAGAACCGCCGACAATACCGTATTTTCAACGACGATATGCAGGGAACGGGTGCGATTGTGATGGCTGCCGTATTCTCTGGTCTGAAAGTGACCAAACAGACCTTTGCCGAACAGCGGTTGGTGGTGTACGGTGCAGGCACCGCAGGTACGGGTATGGCCGACCAAATCAGTGCGACGATGGAGCGCGAAGGCCTGAGTCGAGAAGAAGCGAAACAACGCGTATGGCTGATTGACATCAACGGACTGGTTACTGACGACATGGAGGGCTTGCCAGATTACCAGCAGGAATATGCCCGACCCGCCGCCGAAGTTGCCGACTGGGCGAAAACGGACGGTAAAATCGGCTTGCTCGAAGTTGTAAAACAAGTAAAACCGACTATCTTGATTGGCACATCCACCAATCACGGCGCATTCACTGAAAACGTAGTCAAAGCCCTATGTGCGGGTGTAGAGCGCCCAATTCTGCTGCCGTTATCTAACCCGACCGAGAAAATCGAAGTGATGCCGAGTGAGGCTATAAAATGGTCGGATGGCAAAGCACTCATTTCTGTCGGCATCCCCGTGCCACCCGTGCCGTATAAAGGCGTGAACTACGAAATCGGTCAAGCTAACAACGCCATGCTTTACCCAGGGTTGGGGCTGGGGTTATCGTTTCCGGTGCAAAACACGTTACTGACGGGATGCTGCTGGCTGCGGCTGAAGCAGTCGCCTCGCAAGTCAATCCACAGGACGAAGGCGCGTCGCTCCTGCCATCGGTGAATAACCTACGTGCATCGTCTTCTACTGTTGCTGTTGCTGTTGCCAAACAGGCGGTCAAGGACGGTGTAGCGACCAAGCAGCCTGAAAACTGGGTACAGGCGGTGCAGGACGCAATGTGGCAGGCGGTATATGAATAGCTATAAGGCTACCTGAAAGCAAAAAGCAGTCTGAAATCCATGCAAAGAAGTCAGGCTGCTTTTATATTTTCAGACGACCTCCACCCGCAGCGCATCCACAATCAACTTAAACACATTGGAATGCCCGCGGCGGCTGGGGTAATAGAGGTAAAGCGGTTCGTAAGTTATAGCATACTCAGGCAACAGCTCGACCAGGTGCCCCGAATGGAGTGCATCCACTACGCTCATATGTGCTACCCACGCGATGCCGAGGCCGTCTGAAACGGCTTGCAGGCGCAGATGATTGTGGCCTATTCTGTCGATATAAAGAATAAAGCCGTAGAAATGAAATTACAGGGATATAGTACAAAACAAATAATGCAGGAGTTAAACATAAAAAATGAAACTCAAGTAGAAACATGGTTTAGATGGTATAAAAATGGAGAAACTCATCGTTTCCACCAACAGATAGGAAAACAATATTCTTACGAAAAAGGAATGGCTGAACTTTCAGAAATCGATCAATTAAAATTAGAACTAAAAAGAAAAGAAGTTGAATTAGAAATATTAAAAAAATACAAGGAATTGGAAAGGAAGTGTCGCCTCAAGTAGTTGTAAAGTTAGTGGAAGAATTGAAAGATAAATATGCGGTACATTTAATTTGTTCTTGCTTTAGTGATACAGAAAAATATTTTAAAGCTATTTCAGGATACGACACATGTGGAGACAGTGGTATTATTGTCAAGAAAATAGAATAACAAGCTATAAAACTGTCGAAATAGGTGGCTTTTAGGATTTTAAAAGAAATCAGTTCTATAATAAATTAAAAATAGTGTTGGTAGAAAAATCGTCTACTTCTACCAACACGATTTTACAAAGAGCCAGTACTTACATCTCTTTTTCTCCTGTAAAACTATTGTATCTTGATACTTTAAGGAGTTTCAATCATTCGATCTGTTAACCGTTATTTTTTGGATCTAACCTTAATAACATAGCATTAATGGCGACGATGACTGTTGACACAGACATTAGGACTGCTCCTAATGCAGGGCTTAATGTGATACCAATAGGAGCCAAAATTCCTGCAGCTAGAGGGATAGCTATAAAGTTATAACCGGCTCCCCAAAAGAGATTTTGTTTCATTTTACGAGTTGTTTTGTGTGCTAATTCAATAAATGATTCAATATCTCCTGGATCAGATTGAGTCAATATGACATCAGCTGAATCCAATGCAACTTGAGTTCCAGCACCTACAGCTATACCAACATCTGCTAAGGCAAGAGAAGGAGCATCATTTACACCATCACCTACCATGATAACTTTCTTTCCTTCATCTTTAAGTGTTTTAACTAACTCATATTTGTCTTGTGGAGATTGATTTGATCTATATTCAATCCCTAAATCTTCTGCCGCGCCTTGAGCCGCTTTTTCATTATCACCTGTTGCCATAATTGGTTGAATATTGTTCTTTTTAAGAGCTTTAATTAACTCTTTACTCGTTGGTTTTAATTCGTCCCCTAAAGCTACAGCACCAATGGCATCATCGTTTTCTACTAAGACACTAAGAGTTGCTCCTTTTGGAATATCCATATCAATATTACGTCCATAGGCTTTTTGACTGATTAATTGGTAACGGTGCCCACCTGCTTTACCCTCTACTCCAGCACCGGAAATCACATCAATCGAATCAAAAGATGCTGGACGTATACCTTGCTGCTCGGCGAATCTTATAATTGATTGAGCAATTGGGTGGCTAGATCCTCCTTCAATACCTGCCAATAAGGCAATGGTTTCCTCTTTTGTATATTTGTCATTAAGAAGTTTTACATCTAATACTTTAAATTCACCAGTTGTTAAAGTACCTGTTTTATCTAAAATCATCACATCTGCATCTTGAGCTATTTCTAAGGATTGGCGGTCTTTTACTAGTAAGCCACGGCTAGCTCCTAAGCTTGTGCTACGGGCGGTTACCAATGGAATAGCCAGACCCAATGCGTGCGGACAAGCAATAACTAATGTAGTAGCAGTAAATATAACTGCCGTTGGTACATCTTCTATAACCATCCACACTACAAAAGCAATTAGCGCGACAATAACAGCAATATAGAAGAGCCAGCCTGCAACCTTTTGCGCAATACTTTCTGCCCTGGAAGGCTGACTTTGAGCTTGGCTAATTAAAGTCTGTACTTGAGAGATAAAGGATTGATCACCTGTCTCAAGCACTTTAATATAAAGAACCCCTTCTCCATTTGTTGAGCCCCCGATTACTTCATCGCCAGGGCCTTTTTTTACTGCTTTTGACTCCCCAGTTAGAAGAGCTTCATTTAAACGTGATTCGCCACGCTCGATAATCCCGTCTGCTGGCACATTTTCTCCGGCTTGAACACGAATTAAATCACCTACCTTTAAGTCAGCAACTGGTCGTGTTTCAATTGAATCGTCTTCTAATACAACGTGAGCATCTTTCGGCACTAACTTAGCCAATTCTGCTTGTGCGTCTCCTGCTTCTCCAATAGCTTTCATCTCAATCCAGTGACCTAATAGCATGATTAATAGTAATGAAGCAAATTCAAAGAAAAAGTCCATCACGTGTTCACCCATTACGTAGGTAATGATCACAGCATAAATACTGTATAAATATGAAACACTTAAACCTAAAGAAATGAGTGCCATCATTCCAGGTTTTTTTTGTTTAAATTCGTCAACTGCACCTTGATAGAATGGACGTCCACCATAAATAATTAATATAGTAGATAAAATAGCTACTACAATATCAGAATATGGAAAAGTAAACCGGAATGGTAGTTCAAATCCATGCAAAGGGGATAAGAGCATAATAATGATTCCTAGTGGCAATGACTTTAAGAAAAGTTCCTTAAAGCTTCCGTGATGATGGTGGTCATGCCCTCCGTGCCCACTGTGGTCATGACCAGCATGATGGTCGTGATGTTGATCCTTATGGCATCCATGTTCATCTGTGATTCCATGCTCGTGATTTAACTTATCCATGTCGTCATAATCATGGTGATTATGGGACGAATATTTGTTGTCATTATTCATTTTAAATTCCTCCTTATGCTTAATGATGATGTAAATGACATTTGCATTGTCCTTCTGGACAATTGCAATCCACTTCTTCTACTGCTAAAGATTTTTTCATCTCTAATATTTTTTCTAGTCGATCTATATCATCGAAGCTTAAAACATGATCTTCAATGATGCTTCCTATTACATTTCCGACTTTCTTATTGCAAATACGGTTAAAAATATTTTCTGAATAATCCCTTACGGCTTCTGTCTCTTCAATATTGGCAGTGTAAATAAACTTTCTACCTTCATGCTCTGTATTTAGTACGCCTTTTCCAACTAATCGACCTAAGATCGTTTTGATAGTGGATTGTGTCCAGTCCATTTTTTCTTGCAATACGGAAATGACTTTTTTACTAGTTACTCGATCATTTGCCCAAACAACACGCATGATTTCCCATTCTGCATCTGTGATATAAGTATTAAATTCTATTGTGCTCATTCTCCTTTTCCCCTAGTTATCTACAGATGTGAACAAATATGTTCAAAATAAGTTTACTGTTGTAAACGAATTATATCAAGTCTTTTTAATAAATGTAATTGCCCATTTAATCGCCAAACTGATTGAACGCCCCGAATTTTCCATCTGGGAAAGTTTAGGTATAGGCAGAATCTAACCAATAAACACAAGGAAGCTAAAAAATGACTCCAATCGAAACTTTAATTGAAAAACAAGCTATTAAAGAATTGGTCGATACGTTCTCCAATTTAGCAGATATAAAAGACGTGGCAGCACAAGGCCCCTTATTTACTGAAGACGGGCATGTCACCACCTACATTGGCGGCGAACTATTTGCCGATTTGAAAAACCGTGCGGAAATCGTGGACGTATTCACCGACTTCCTTGCCAATTTTAAACGTGTTTACCATTTAAACGGACAACTGACCATTCACTTGCTAAGTGATAACCGCGCCGAAGGATTTGCACAGGTGGTTTGTTGCAAGGCAAAAAACACATGCTTTCGCTTACTTGGAATGCGCCGATTGAAGCGTTCACCCGTGAAGGCGACTTCTTTGAAGGCAAAGATGTGGATGCTGTGTACATGCCTTTCCACAAACTCAACGAGTTCATCGGTTTGACCCGTCTACCGACATTTACATGTAACGATGTAGTTAAAAATCCACAAGTAGAACAATACTTAGCAGACTATCAAGTACACTTGAAAAAAGTGTTTGGTTAATGATAAAACATCAACTTGAAGCGGTGGGCTTTTGCCCACCATTTTGTCAGTCGCTAATTGGTACGAAATACGGCAAATCCGTGGCGCAAGTGATTACTCACTGGATGGTGGAACGCGACATCATCGTGGTGGCAAAATCCACCAAACCCGAACGCATGGCGGAAAACCTGAATGTCTTTGATTTTGCTCTCAGCGATGAAGACAAAGCCGAAATTGCCAAACTGGACGGCACGTTTGCCGCCATCGTCAATCACGACACGGTGGATAATTTGAAACGCATCTCCGCGTGGAAAATGGGTGTGTAAGTGTAGCGAGAGTAGTAGAGAAAATCTAAACGGCTCAAACTGCTTTCTTGTTTTCATTTCGTTGAAAGCCCCTTTTCTAGACAACTTGAAACGTGCTTAATCGCTCAAAGGAGTACATGACATGCAACAACTACACACTCTGAAAGACATCGAACAGGCCATCGCCAAACACCCTTTAGTATCACTGTACATCAAAGCCCCAATCTGCGGTGTTTGTACGGTCGTGGCCGCCCAGCTTGACTCAGCTTTGGCGGAGGAAGGAAATGTGTATGCCGTAAAAGCCGATATTGCTGAAATACCCGAAATGGCCGGACGTTTCCACGTGCTGACCGCACCTGCATGGCTGCTGTTTTATCAAGGCAAGGAAGTAGAACGGATGGCTCGCTTCATCCCTCAGGCACAAATGAAGCAGACATTGGCAAAATGGACAAAAGTAGCAGAAAGCGGGCATCAGTAACCGGTCTATCAATGTTTCAGACGGCTGCGGTCTTGATAATGATGCAAGTGGTCAAGTTTTTAAGATGATTTGCAAAACACTTAAAAATTTGACCGCTCTTTATTACGAAAAGGTCGTCTGAAACGGCTTGCAGACTGAGATAATTATGGATGAAAAGCGGTGATTTATACATTAAAACAACTTCCTGAAAATTCCCTTTGATTATTACTGGCGGCTTCCGTTCACAAAGCGCCATGGAAGATGCCTTATCCAGCGGCCATTTGGATTTGGTCGGTGTCGCTCGTCCGTTTGCTTTGGTGCCCGATTTGGCAAACCAAATGCAAAACGGCACTTACCAAACCGTGCAAACCGACCGCATCAAAACTGACGTAGCATTTGTTGATAAAAAAGCAGGTGCAATGTTGGAAATGAACTGGTATATGACGCAAATGGACTTAATTGACCAAGGTAAACAGCCTAATCCCAAATTGTCAGCGTGGAAAGTTTTACTGAAAACTTTGTGGGAAAATGGCAAGGCAGATTTGAGTACGGGCAGATCTTGATGGGGTTTGAAGAGCATTTGCAAAAATACTGGAAAATTTGACCGCACTTTATAGTAAAAATCCCCTACTGTCTGCTCTAGGGGATTTTTACGTTAAATGATGCGTTGTTTATTTCAAACCTTTTTTTACCAAATCTTCATAACCGCCATGGTTGGTTACATTGGTATAGCCTGCATTTTTCAACTCAGTGAGAGCGGCTTCGGCACGACGACCGCTACGACAGTAAAGGTTGATCGGTGCATCTTTATCTGAGCCAATCGCTTTAACGCCTTCAATGATTTTATCGTGAGGAATATTCACCGCATCTTGTAAATGACCTGCGTTAAATTCCTCGGCTGAACGCACATCAATCCAAACGCCTTTTGCTTTTTCCAGTTGTACTGCGCTTTGTTCTGTTTGTGGTGCAGTATTCGCTGAAGCAAAAAAAGGTACGGCAATCGCTGCCGCAGAAAGTACTGCTGTGAGTAATTTTTTCATCACTCAATCTCCTGTTAGATAGAAATAATATATTTACCTAAATAAATTTAGGGAGTATGTAAAACTGATAGTCATCATACGCCTAAATATAAAGATAATAAACTGTAAATAAAGTAAAATTTTCGTAAAATTTAACCGCACTTTGTAATATTTACCTTATTTAACACATCAATCTCTCTAAACCTTATCATTCATTATTTCTGATTAGTAAAAGATGTTGTTCATAAAATAGTATTTTTCACACAAAGATTTAACCGTACAATCTGCTTCATCAAATATTGAGGAGAAAATAATGAAAAAAATGCCTGTATTGTTCGTTGGGCATGGTAGCCCGATGAATGCGTTAGATAAGGAAAACCCGTTCAATCAGAATTTCAGCCTAATTACGCAACAGTTTGCCAAACCAAAAGCCATTTTGATGATTTCCGCACATTGGTACAGCAGCCGTTTGCAGGTGACCTCAGGTGAACACCCTGAAATGATTTACGATTTCTATGGCTTCCCAGATGAACTCAGCCAAGTACAATATCCCGCGCCCGGTTCACCTGAGTTGGCAGAGCAAGTGCGGTCATTATTACAGCCGGAGAATGTCTAACTGAACCCAACGCGTGGTTTTGATCATGGCGCATGGGCGGTGTTGAAATATCTCTATCCCGACGCGGATATCCCCGTGGTGCAACTGAGCCTTAACCGCTTGCAATCGGCCGAATGGCATTTCAATTTGGCGAAAAAGTTAGCTGCTTTACGAGAACAAGGCGTGCTGATTATCGGCAGCGGCAATATTGTGCATAATCTGAGAGCGATAAGTTGGGAACATATTGATCAAATCGGCGCGGGGTATGATTGGGCGTTTGCTTTCCGTGAAACAGTCAATCAGGCGATTGCGACACAAGATGATGAAACCTTGGTACATTATGAACAGTTAGGCGAAAAGGCTGAGCTTTCTGTACCAACGCCAGATCATTACTTGCCGTTGCTGTACATTATGGCGTTACGCGAATCACAAGACGAGATTACGTTTTTCAACGATAATCTGATTGCCGGATCGCTCAGCATGACGTCGGTTTTAGTGGGATATCTTATAAGTATGCAAGTGAAGTAGATATGCTTAATGTTGCTTTATTTAACAAAAGAGCGAAACAGTGGCGTGAAGAGAATCCAGATCTAAGAGGTAATATGAGAGATTATGCAAGTCTGAATGAGTTACTTGTACTTGCCAATATGGAAAACTATAATGCGATTCTTATTGGAAAAGGTATGGAGCAAAAAGAAAGAATGAGGGAACTTAGAAAACTTGCTAGAACACAATTAATGTCACTGCAAAAACTTGGTGATAGTGGCATTAAAGGATTAGAAGGAAAGTAATAATAACTGTTAGTTTGTAATTGAATAAATAAATTTGAATTTGTGGAGGAAATCGAAATGTTTATTCGAAAATATATATCATCAGATTGTGAGCAACTGGCAGAGTTATTTTATCAAACTGTTCATACCGTAAATGCCAAAGACTATTCACAGGAACAGTTAGATGTTTGGGCAACAGGAAATGTTGATTTATGTGTTTGGAACAAATCTTTTTTAGAACATAATACGTTTGTAGCCATAGAAGATAATACTGTTGTAGGCTTTGGAGATATAGATAACACAGGCTACCTTGATAGATTGTTCGTACACAAGGATTATCAAAGACAAGGAATCGCAAGTGAGTTATGCAATAGGTTAGAAAATGGTTTTGTTAAAATCACAACGCACGCATCCATTACAGCAAAGCCGTTTTTCTTGCATAGAGGATATAGGTTGGTTAAGGAGCAACAAGTTATGAGAAACGGAATTTCCTTAACGAATTATGTGATGGAGAAATAATCAAATCCCAGTTTGTTACTGAGATAATACCGAGAGGAGACCGTGTTCATGAGTGCAACAGTGACTAATGCACCCAATCGTTATCATCGTGTGCAAATGAACACGGCATCGTTAAATTATGCACCCACTAAGGGGTGCACGTATTCATCGTTAAAAGGTGTAATCTAATGATTTAGGAGGAAATTGATTATAGTGATACTGAACAGCATCATCAAAGTTAAGCAGCTTATACATACTATTATCCCTTTGCGAATCAAAAAAACTAATTTTTGATTGATAAATTGCATTATCACTTATTTATGATTAACAAACAAGTTTGTGAATCAAATTTATGGAAAAATGATTCATAAGAGATTTTGTGATTCACTTCTGATTAACAAAAAGCTTGTAAATCAAAATCAATGAAAAATGATTGATAAAATTTGGGCTAGAATATTTACAAAAAACATTTGGAAATCTAACCGCACTTTAAAAGAAAAAGGCCATCTGAAATCTAACATACAGATGGCCTTTTTAATTGATTCAATTATTTCTTCGAAGAATCAACTTCGCTCACAGCTTTTTGAGATTTCTCATCCATTTCCACTTTAATATTGTGGTCCACCACCACATTCATATTAATGGTGATACCTTCCTTTGGGGTGTCCAATTGAATGGTCGGAGTGCAAGCTATAAGTGTAAACATTGCCGCCAAAATAAAAAAGTGCGGTTGAAATTTAAAGTGTTTTATCATTTGTCTTTGTCTAATTGCTTATAAAGTTTATATTGCAGATTTTGTTCAAATTGCGAGCCATAGTCAATCATATTCCACAATTCAAACATATTTTCTTGGTGCGTATAATTTAACGTTATCGGATTATTGGTTCGCTTGGTTGGATTAAATCCGCTAATACTAGCACGCAATGTCATTTGCCCTTTCGGATCGAGCGTCACCGCCGCATGGGAATTTTGCAGTTCCATTTCTTTTAATAAATCCACCAAAATATTTTCTGTCCAACCGCCTTTTTTCAGCCCTTTCACCATTTCATCGGTTAATTTGATGGATACATTTCCCACTTGTTCCAATGTGCCATTACAAATCAAACATTCCTTATGTCCCAGCCAAAATGGCAGGGTCGCATTGGCGCGGCCGGTTAAGGTTACTTGGTTATATTGTGCCAAGGCTAACACTTGGGCTAAATCAATATTAGTAAATGAAAGTGTCGCCATTTTACTTTGTGGGAAAGTGAGCTGAGGCACCGTCAATACGCCATCAAATAAGGAAACTTTCACATTTCTCAAAGTAAGCGGATTTTTCATGGTGTTCGGATAACGCCCAAACAAATCCAATTCCCCATTTGCGACAGAAAGCGCGCCATAGCGAATATTTTGAGTCGAAATATGGATCGGTTTACCCGAAGCCACTTGCAATGCCGAGTTTTCATAATTCATTGGGAAATGAATATTCAAACCATAAATCTCGCCATCTGGCATCGTGATTTTGCCATTTTTAAGATTCAGCTCCCCCTTCATCTTCACGCCATTGCCATTGATTGCGAATTCACTTTGTCCTTTAATGCTGCCCTCATGAATTAACCAATTCCATTGTTGAGGGAAAAGTGATTGGAACACTTTTGCGGATTGTTCTTTCCAGCTAATTTCGCCTGAAAGTGCACTATTCTGATATACACCCAAGACATCTAAAGGCCCAAGCGAACCAGCCTTTAAATCACCTGCAAAATTGAAGTTACTGATACTCTTACCATCAATACCTAAGCCGAAAACAGGCGAAACAAAACGGCCGCCATAAGCCAGTTCAATCCAATCTGTTTTCGCTTGCAACAAACCTCGAATATGCCCTTCTTCATAATCCCAACGGAGTCGATCTTTAAGTTCCAATGAAAGTGGTGCCATTTTTACCTCTTTCATTTTCACTTCTTTAGAATGGGCAGAAAGTTGATTTAATTCAATATGATCGGATTCCCAAAAGCCTTTACCTTCCATTTTGACTGGTGTATTTAAAGATTTCCAGTTTGCACTGCCATTGATTGTCCAATCCCAACGGTTTGTCGCTTGTTTCTCTACCGACTGCAACTTATGTTCTTCATCCCTCAAGTCAAACACCGTTTTAATACCCGCAATAAACTCATGGGCATTTCCATCTAATTTTAAATCGAGATTTTCAAACTGTGGTGTCGTGCCCTTTAATGTTGCGAGCAAACGCCCTTCCAAGCCATAACGACCGATAATAATGTCATCTAACGGTAAACGAACATGCAATTTGGTATCTGGCTGAACAGTATCCATTTTAAAGACGGAACCCGGATAAAAATACACCACTGGATGGGTGAAGAGCCCGCCAAGATGATAGGTTAAATTGGTTTGCGCCACGGTTGCGTTATAACGTAAATCCCCGCGTGTTTTCAGCTCAAAATCCAATTCATTATTGTCATCGCCACCACCGATTTCACCATTTTTGCCTGAAATCACGATCTCCCCTTTGCCCATTTCACCAAAGGTTTGTAGGATCACGTTCATATCAATGCTCAATGGCAATAAGCCTTCTGCAGCACGGTGAATAGATAACCCAAGGAAGCCTTTGACCGGTTGATAGCTATCGAAGGTCCAATAAAATTTCCCCCATGAAATATCCAAGCCGTCTTTGGTGAACACAAAAGGCACATCCAACAATAGTGAATTAGTTGTTAAATCTTGGGCATTTAATTGGCCATCTGCCCCTTGCCACGACACTTTTGCCTCGCCTTTGGTTACAGCCAGTTCAGGGTTATTCCAATTGAATAAAACATTTCCTTGTTGAGGGAGTTGAGAAAGATCAGGATCAAAATTCGCAGAGAAATGAAGATCGTAGGTTTTATCATCTGTTTGTTTGATGTTCGTACTGCCCGCCCATTGGAAAATACCATCTTTTGGCGTGACAGTCGATTGATGATGAAGCTCAAGTCCGTCATTATTGGCTTGCGCTTCAAGTGCTAATTGGTTGCCGTTATAGTTTGCGTCTAACGCCCAATCAGCCGATAAGAAAGGTTTTAAAGCCTCTTGTGTTAAGGCTTCGGCATTCGTTAATTGAAAGTGTTTAACATTAACATGAGAAATCGGCAATGCTGCCCAAAGTGCGGTCAAATTTGGCGGTGTTTTTTCAGCATTATCATTGGGTAAATGAGTTAAACAATCATAATTCAAGCTCGCCTTTTCAACATCAAGACTATGCGTATTCCACCAAGTCACCTGAGTATTATTCAGGTTCACAAGCGTACAGTGGTCGGTTTTCACTTTTAGCTCTGACAGCGTTAAACCTGTTGTTTCCCATTGCCAGTCATCGGCTAATTCAATGTGATAATGCGGTGCTAAAAAATGATTGGTGAGTTGCGCTACACGTTTTGGGGTCGCAAAAACGCGTACTAAGCCAACGCTTACTACAATCAACAGCAACAAAATAATCAACGCCCACAGGCAACGCTTTCGCATAGATTCCCCAATTACGCGATTAATCAATAAATAGAGACGTATTCTATCCTATCTCGCCCCAAATAGCTCAACCAACTTATCTCCAAAGAAATAAAATACTAATCCAAAGCCAACAATAATTAATCCAATAAATTTTGTGATATTTACTTCTCGAATCGGCATACCGATAAGACCAAAATGATCGATAGTGGCAGCCGTAATTAATTGCCCGATGATGATAAAAAATAACATCGCAGTAATCCCTAATTTAGGTGCAAGCAAAACGGTTGTGAACACGACAACAGCGCCAAGCACCCCACCAATTAATTTCCACCAAGGTTGTGATGGAATCGTGGATAAATTGCCCCATAAATCAGTTTTAGCCAAGGCGATAAAAAAGAGAAAAATCGTGCCTACCGCAAAAGAAATAAAGGTAGCAATCACCGCTTCACCACTCATGGCTTTCGCTAATTGCGTATTAATGGCTGATTGCGTCGCGAGTGCGACACCTGCTGCTAAAGCGATAATGAGATAAACAAAAAACATTAAAACTCCAAAGATAAAATTTAGCTTATTTTAACTGTTTCTTATTTGGAGCGAAATGCTTTCTATTCAGCAAAAATTATTTCAAAATCAACCGCACTTTGCGCTTAATTTATAAATACCTCAAAAATTCATTATGACAACAATGGAAATTATTTTAGTCACACTCATTGCCGCCATTTGCGGTATGGGGAGTGTATTGGACGAACGTCAAACTCATCGTCTCCAGTGGCCGCGGCAGGTCAAGTATTAACTATCTTCGTGCGTACTTTAATCATCTTCCTTCAACACAAAGCCGATGATTTTGCCGCAAAAGCGAACTTCCGTGGCATTGAATTCTGTCACTTCAGCGGTCTTGCATTACAAGCGTTACGTGTGGCGATTCCAACCTTCTTCGTTGCGTTAGTAGCAGGTACAGATACGGCAGCATAGCGACGCCAAAATAATCATAACTTTTGGCTATATGAAATAAGCTTTTCTTCTTTTTATTATTTAAGTTAGAAAGGTATTATCAAACGGAAATTTATGATTTATCCCGTAGGAGTAGTTTATGTCTCAATTTAAAATTCACACCATTGAATCAGCCCCTGAAGCAGCACAAGAAACTTTAAAAGCCGTACAAAATGCTAATGGTTTTATTCCAAATTTAATTGGTGTTCTCGCGAATGCCCCTACTGCACTTGAAACTTATCGCACTGTCGGTGGTATTAATGGTCGTAACAGCTTAACCGCAACAGAACGCGAAGTGGTGCAAATTACTGCTGCGGTAGTCAATGGTTGTGGCTTCTGTGTAGCAGGCCACACGAAGATCGCTTTAAAAGTATTAAAACTTGAAGAAGAGCTTGTAAACCAAATTCGTGCGACAGCTCGTATTGAAAGTGATAAAAAACTGGATACTTTAGCACGTTTCACCCTTGCCGTTATTTTGCAAAAAGCAAAATTAACTGAAGCGCAGCTTAAAGCATTCTTTGATGCAGGTTATACTCAAGAAAATGCTATTGATGTGATTTTAGGTGTCAGCCTCGCCACATTATGCAACTATGTGAACAACATCGCTGAAACACCAATCAACCCTGAATTACAGGCATTTGCATAATCAAGACAATAATAAAAGTGTGGCTCAAAATGATCTGCACTTTTTTTATGCTGAAATAAAAAGGTTGATATGAATCAGCCTTAAAGATCTTATTGGTTAAAGGTATTACACATAGAAGGGTTAGCGCTTTGCAAGCCTTTTCTGAACCATTCTAGACGTTGTGCCGATGTACCATGAGTGAAACTATCCGGTACCACATAACCTTGGTTGCGTTTTTGTAAACGGTCATCGCCCACAGCTTCTGCTGCATTAAATGCTTTCTCTTCATCGCCGCGTTCAAATAAACCACTTTTCACCGCTTGGCTCGCCCAAACACCGGCGAAACAGTCAGCTTGAAGTTCTAATTGAACAGAAAGTCGATTTGCCGTTTTACGATCGCTGCTTTGTTGTGCGCGATTCACTTGCGGCAGAATGCCAAGCATATTTTGTACATGGTGACCGACTTCGTGTGCAATTACATAAGCAAAGGCTGAATCACCTGCTGCACCCAGTTTATTTTTCATTTCATTATAGAATGATAAATCAAGGTAAACTTTGCGATCGCTTGAACAGTAGAATGGGCCCATTGCAGATTGACCCGTACCACAAGCGGTTGGGGTTACGCCATTGTAAAGCACCATGGTTGGCTCGCTATAGGTTTTACCCATTTGTCTAAAATATTGTCCCCAAACGGTTTCAGTATCCGCTAATACAACTTTAGAAAGACTCGCAAGCTGCTGTTCTTCTTGGGTTTCTAATCGTTGAGAGCTTTGTCCTGAAAAATCCGGTGTGCCCACTAAGCCTGAAAGATCCACGCCATAATAAGCACCAACTAATAAGATAATAATACCGAAAACACCAGTGCCTCTTCCTCCACCGAAGTTACCGCCGCCAGAGCCACGTCTATCTTCAATATTTGAGCTTTCTTTACGACCTTGCCAACGCATAATTTGTCCTTGCTGAGTGAGTAAATTGAAAATCGGCGTATTCTATCAAAGTGCGGTCAATTTTAGATCAGTTTTCTTGGAATATTTACATAGCTTTACACTCTGGTTTATAGACTTCTTAAGGGGATTTCAGTATCGTAATAATCCCTTAAACAAACATACAAAAGGAACGTTAAAATGGGTTTATTTGATTTTGTCAGTGATATCGGTAAGAAAATTTTTTCTAAAGAAGAAGAGGCGTCTAAAGCTGTGACTCAACACATTGCAGAAGACAATCCAGGCGTAGAAAACTTATCTGTTACCGTTGAAAATGGTGTAGCCAATATCCAAGGTGTGGCATCAACTGCAGCAGCATTAGAAAAAGCAGTATTAATGGCGGGTAACATTCAAGGTATCCACTCAGTAACAAGCGATGCAAGCATCAATAACGGTGAAACCTTAAGCAGTGATGAAACATTCTATGTAATCCAAAAAGGTGACACTTTGTGGAAAATCGCTGAGAAAGCTTACGGAAATGGCGCGAAATATACCGCTATCGTTGAAGCGAACAAAGAAGTGATTAAAGATGCGGATAAGATTTTCCCAGGTCAAAAAATTCGTTTACCGAAAGGTTTATAATTCGATAAAAAGTGCGGTTATTTTTGACCGCACTTTTTTCTTTATTCAAAATTGTTGATAAATTGTGCAATTTTAGCCGGTTTTCTATTGATTTTTCCGGTTTCTATCGACTGTTTGATTTTCTTTCGCTATAATTTGGCGGTTTTTTATTTTTACAAACAATAACGTGTTCGGTGTGGTTTTTACCGAGTGCAACATTAATTGAGGTTACAAATGTCATTAAATATTGAAATAACTCAAGGTTTAGAGCGTCGTGTGACGATCACCGTTCCAGCTGAAGCTGTAGAAAAAGCAACTCGTGAAGAATTTAAACGTGCAGCAAAAAATGTACGTGTTGATGGTTTCCGTAAAGGTCATGTGCCAGCTCACATCATTGAACAACGTTTTGGCGCATCAATCCGCCAAGATGTATTAAACGATTTATTACCACGTCATTTTTTTGATGCAGTAATCGCTGAGAAAATCAACATTGCAGGTCGTCCAACTTTCGCTATCGAAACGTTCGAACCTGGTAAAGATTTATCATTCACTGCAACTTTCGAAGTGTACCCAGAAGTTGAATTAAAAGGCTTAGAAAACATCAAAGTTGAGAAACCAACTGTTGAAATCACTGAAGCTGATATCGATAAAATGATCGATGTATTACGTAAACAACAAGCGACTTGGGCTGAAAGCAAAGCTGCAGCGAAAGCAGATTCACGCGTAACAATCGACTTCGTTGGTTCAGTAGATGGCGAAGAATTCGAAGGCGGTAAAGCAACTGATTTCGTTCTATTCATGGGCCAAGGTCGTATGATCCCTGGTTTTGAAGAGGGCATCGTAGACCACAAAGCAGGGGAACAATTCGATATCAATGTGACTTTCCCAGCAGAATATCATTCTGAAAACTTAAAAGGTAAAGATGCAAAATTTGCGATCACCTTGAAAAAAGTAGAAGAAATGGAATTACCTGAATTAACAGATGAGTTCGTTGCCAAATTTGGTCCAAACACCAAAACTGTGGCAGATTTACGTGCAGAAATCCGTAAAAACATGGAACGTGAATTGAAAAACGCGTTAGTTTCTCGTGTTAAACAACAAGTCATCAACGGTTTAATCGAACAAAACCCAATTGATGTTCCAGCTTCTGCAGTAGAAGAAGAAATCAACGTATTACGTAACCAAGCCGCACAACGCTTCGGTGGCAATGCACAACAAGCTGCACAATTACCACGCGAATTATTTGAAGCTGATGCAAAACGTCGTGTTCAAGTCGGTTTATTATTCTCTGAAGTGATCAAATCAAACGAATTGAAAGCGGATGAAGAACGTGCGAAAGCAATGATCGCGGATATCGCTTCTGCTTACGAACAACCCGCTGAAGTAGTTGAATATTACAGCAAAAATGAAGAGTTAATGAACAACATTCGCAATGTAGTATTAGAAGAACAAGCAGTTGATGCCGTTCTTGCTAAAGCTCAAGTGACTGAAAAAGCGTCTTCATTTGATGAGATCATGAATCCACAAGCATAATAATTGATAGCACGTGAATTAAATTCACAGGTATATCATCGAAAAGTGCGGTCGTTTTTTTCAATGAAAAGCGACCGCATTTTTGTTTTTACTGATTTTCGGGTAGAATATTGCCCGATTTTTTAGCACATATTTAGGGGCAAAAATGAGTGTAATTCCTATGGTTGTCGAACAAACCTCTCGTGGTGAACGTTCGTATGACATTTATTCCCGCCTATTAAAAGAGCGGGTGATCTTTTTGAGTGGTGAAGTAGAAGATCGTATGGCAAATTTGATCGTGGCACAGCTACTTTTCTTAGAATCAGAAGATCCGAAAAAAGATATCAATATTTATATTAACTCACCAGGCGGTTCAGTGACTGCGGGTATGGCAATTTACGATACCATGCAATTTATTAAACCAGATGTGCGTACTCTTTGCATTGGCCAAGCTTGCTCAATGGGCGCATTTTTACTTGCAGGAGGCGCAGCAGGAAAACGAGCTGCATTACCGAATGCACGAGTGATGATTCACCAACCGTTAGGTGGTTTCCGTGGACAAGCATCAGATATTCAGATTCACGCACAAGAGATTCTTAAAATTAAGCATACTTTAAACGAGCGCCTTGCTTTCCATACTGGTCAAAACATCGAGCGTATCGAAAAAGACACTGATCGTGACAACTTTATGTCGGCGGAAGAAGCAAAAGCTTACGGCTTAGTGGACGATGTGTTGATGAAACGTTAAGGATTTAACATGACAACAAATGATAACGATCTTCACTGTTCTTTCTGCGGAAGAGAAAAAAGTGAAGTAGGTAAATTAATTGCAGGTACAGAGGGTTATATTTGTAACGAGTGTATCGAGCTTTGCCACAGTATGTTGGAAGACAGTGGAGAAATCAAAACACCTAGCGAACTAGCAGTTGAAGAAAAATTACCGACACCGCACGAAATTCGTGCTCACTTAGACGATTATGTGATTGGACAAGATTATGCGAAAAAAGTCTTGTCAGTGGCGGTTTACAATCACTATAAACGCTTACGTACGAACCACCAAAGCAATGATGTGGAATTAGGTAAAAGTAACATCTTGTTAATCGGTCCAACAGGTAGTGGTAAAACCTTATTAGCTCAAACTTTGGCGCGCCGTTTAAATGTACCTTTTGCTATGGCTGATGCGACGACGTTAACTGAAGCTGGTTATGTGGGCGAAGACGTGGAAAACGTGCTGCAAAAATTATTGCAAAACTGCGATTACGATACGGAAAAAGCAGAGCAGGGCATTATCTATATTGATGAAATTGATAAAATCAGCCGTAAATCAGAAGGTGCGTCTATTACTCGTGATGTATCTGGCGAAGGTGTGCAACAAGCCTTGTTAAAATTAATTGAAGGCACTATCGCATCTGTACCGCCACAAGGTGGACGTAAACACCCTCAACAAGAAATGTTGAAAGTGGATACCTCAAAAATCCTCTTTATTTGTGGTGGGGCATTTGCCGGCTTAGATAAAATTATCGGTAAGCGTACACAAACTGACACCGGGATTGGTTTTGATGCGAAAGTAGAGAAAGAAGAAGAGAAAGAAAATCTTTCTGAATTATTCCGCCAAGTTGAGCCGGATGATTTAATGAAATTCGGTTTGATTCCAGAATTTATTGGTCGTCTTCCAATGATTGCGCCATTAAGCGAATTAGATGAAGAGGCGTTAATTCAGATCCTGACTCAACCAAAAAATGCACTGACCAAACAATATCAAGCATTATTTGGCTTAGAAGATGTGGAGCTTGAATTCACCCCAGAAGCATTAAAAGCGATGGCGAAAAAAGCCCTTGAACGTAAAACCGGTGCACGTGGTTTACGCTCAATCGTTGAGGCTGTGTTGTTAGATACGATGTATGATTTACCTTCAATCGAAAACTTGCAAAAAGTGATTGTGGATGAAGAAACTATCGTTGATAACAAACCACCGAAGCTCGAATATAAAAACTAATAGAAAGTGCGGTTGTTTTTTCTAACATTTTTCATAGGCAATCCCGAAAGAAAATGCTACAATCGCACGTTCTAAAATTAATCTAAAAATTATTTATCCCTTATTTTATACGGATTCACTTATGGCAACTGAAATTGTTGAGAAAAAGAAACACGACCAAGAACAAGTCGTAGAAGGAAAATCAAAAGGCTTAAATACGTTTCTTTGGATTCTTTCTGTGGCATTTTTTACTGCTGCAGCGATTGGTAACGTTTATTTTAAAGACGCCTTCTCTTTACCTGTACGTGTAGTTGGCGTAGTTGTCGCTTTATTAATTGCCTTTGGTTTAGCTGCAATTACTAATCAAGGTACAAAAGCTCGTACATTCTTTAGCGAAGCAAAAGTTGAAGGTCGTAAAGTGGTATGGCCCACTCGTGCAGAAACACGTCAAACAACTTTAATCGTTATTGGGGTAACCGTGCTTACCTCTTTATTCTTCTGGGCAATAGATTCAATTATCATTGCATTGATTAACTTCTTAACCGATTTGAGATTCTAAAATGAGCGAAACTGAAAACGTATCCAAAAAACGTTGGTATGTATTGCAAGCATTCTCAGGCTTTGAGAGTCGTGTTGCAATCACATTGCGTGAATATATCAAACAACAACAAATGGAAGATCAGTTTGGTGAAGTGTTAGTGCCGACTGAAGAAGTTGTTGAAAATGTTGCGGGTAAGCGCCGTAAAAGCGAACGTAAATTCTTCCCCGGCTATGTATTAGTTGAAATGGCAATGAATGATGACACATGGCACTTAGTGAAAAGCGTACCACGTGTAATGGGCTTTATCGGTGGTACACCAGATAAGCCTGCGCCAATTTCTAAACGTGAAGCAGATTTAATTTTAAATCGTTTAGAGCAAAGTGCTGAAAAACCACGTCATCGTAAAGAATATCAACCAGGTGAAGAAGTGCGTGTGACAGAAGGTCCATTTGCTGACTTTAATGGTACGGTTGAAGAAGTGGATTACGAAAAAGGTCGCTTAAAAGTGTCTGTATCTATCTTCGGTCGTGCAACACCCGTTGAGCTTGAATTTGGTCAAGTAGAAAAAACACGTTAATTTCCCTTTACCAAAATAAGAAATTTAATGGCCGCACTTAAAAATAAAGTGCGGTTGTTTTTCGAGTAGTTTTTCTGCTTGAAATTTCGAGGCTGATTAATTAAAATACAGCCTTTCATTAACAGGGGAGCCGATTTCGGCGTTATCACCCATTTAGAGGAAACTAAAAAATGGCAAAAAAAGTCCAAGCATACGTTAAGTTGCAAGTTGCAGCGGGTATGGCAAACCCATCACCACCAGTTGGTCCTGCATTAGGTCAACAAGGTGTGAACATCATGGAATTCTGTAAAGCATTCAACGCTCGTACTGAGAGCTTAGAAAAAGGTTTACCGATTCCGGTTGTTATCACTGTATATGCAGACCGTTCATTCACTTTCATTACTAAAACTCCACCAGCAGCAGTATTATTGAAAAAAGCTGCAGGTATCAAATCTGGTTCTGGTAAACCGAACAAAGATAAAGTGGGTAAAGTAACTTTAGATCAAGTTCGTCAAATCGCTGAAACTAAAGCAGCAGATATGACTGGTGCGACTATCGAAACTAAAATGAAATCAATTGCTGGTACTGCTCGCTCAATGGGCTTAGTGGTGGAGGAATAATACGATGGCTAAATTGACTAAAAAAATGAAAGCAATCAAAGCTGGCGTAGATTCTACTAAAGCATACGAAATCAACGAAGCAATTGCGTTATTAAAACAATTCGCAACGGCTAAATTCGTTGAAAGTGTTGACGTTGCAGTAAACTTAGGTATCGATCCTCGTAAATCAGACCAAAACGTTCGTGGTGCAACTGTATTACCACACGGTACTGGTCGTGAAGTACGCGTAGCTGTGTTCACCCAAGGTGCTAACGCAGATGCAGCTAAAGAAGCTGGCGCTGATTTAGTCGGTATGGAAGATTTAGCAGAGCAAATCAAAAAAGGCGAAATGAACTTTGACGTTGTTATCGCTTCTCCTGATGCAATGCGTGTTGTTGGTCAATTAGGTCAAGTATTAGGCCCACGCGGTTTAATGCCAAACCCTAAAGTGGGTACCGTAACACCAAACGTTGCTGAAGCAGTTAAAAATGCTAAATCTGGTCAGATCCGTTATCGTAACGATAAAAACGGTATCATCCACACAACAATTGGTAAAGCAAACTTCTCTGAAGTTCAATTAAAAGAAAACCTTCAAGCATTATTGGCTGCTTTAAACAAAGCAAAACCAACTACTGCAAAAGGTATCTTTATCAAGAAAGTAAGCATCTCTACAACTATGGGTGCTGGTGTGGCTGTTGATCAAGCTTCACTATAATTAAGCGTTAAAACTTAATTCAAATTAACCGCACTTTAGGTAACGAAGTGCGGTTATTTTTTTGTGTTCTTTTCAATAAAGTGAAATATTGAGAATATAAAAAGAGCGGCCAAATTCACAAAACAATGGAATTTGACCGCTCTTTCTTATGAGAGATTACTTCGCTAAAGCGAAAATGGCTTCAATAGCTTCCTTAGTGTAAGTTTTTTCCACTTTCGCCTTAATCGCAGTTTGAACCGCATTTCCAACAATTTCAGATAAGGTTTTATCATCAATGCTGAGTTGCTCAAGGCGGGTTGGTGTGCCGATTTTATCAAACCAAGCTTTTAAGGCGAAGATACCCTCTTCAGCATTATCTAAGCCAAATATTTCTTTAGCAAAGCGTTTGAATTGAGCAGGTCTTTGAGATTGATACCATTGCATCCACGCAGGCATAATCACGGAAAGGCCAGCTCCATGTGGCACATCTGAAATCGCACTCATAGAATGCTCAATCATATGATTTGGTAAACCGTAAGGTGAGATACCTAAATGCGTTAAACCGTTCAACGCAAGTGTAGCCGCCCAGGCAAATTCACCACGAGCATTGAGATCTTGTGGATCATTGAGCAGGATTTCAGTCGTACGGATAACGGTTTTAATATTGCTTTCTACTAAGAAATCAATAATTTCAGGGCGATATTCTGCCGTGAAATAGGCTTCAATAGAATGAGCAATAATATCCGCGGCAGAATACACTAAATAATCACGGCTGACGGTCGCTTGCAATTTCGGGTTAATGACTGATACTTTTGGGAATAAATGATTGCTGTGAATTGAATATTTTTGCTGCGTTTCTTCATTGGTAATGACGGCTCCCCAGTTCATTTCACTGCCTGTTGCCGCAAGGGTGATCACATCAAAAATCATCAACGCTTTTTGCACCGGTGTGCCTTTAAAGAAGTCCCAAGTATCACCCTCATAGCACGCACCAGCTGCGATCGCTTTCGCACTATCAAGGCAAGAGCCTCCGCCGATACTCAACACGCTATCTGCACCAAAGGCTTTTGCCATTGCAACGGCTTCACGGACTTTGTTGATTGTCGGGTTACTTTTTACCCCGCCACATTCAACGTATTCAATGCCATGCTCACGCAAGCTTTTCGCCACATCTTCAAATAAGCCGGATTGTTTGACACGATCACTGCCATAGATAATTAGGACCTTTTTTGCACCGTATTCGTGCATATATTTACCCATCTCTTTTTCTTTATCGAGGCCAAATTCAATACGAGTAGGATTTTGAAAACTAAATGGATACATATTTATCTCCTTATTATCTGTTAAGTGCGGTCAGTTTTTACGTTGTTTTTATTCCACAAAGTAATGTGGAATGAAGTGGCTATCATTGCCAGTCACAGGGGTAAAATCTTCTCTTAATCCGATACCGCATGCCACATCACCCACTACCCAAGAACCAATCATAGGATACATACCATCAAAATTCGGTAGTTCAAATTTTTGTTGATAGATATAGCCTGCCTGATCGTAAAAGGCAGAATGTTCGCTGCCTTTGGCGGCAAATTCTAGACCATTACGTTTTTCATAGTAAGAAACATTGGCGCCCTCACGACCTAACGTCGGTTTTTTTACCCATATTGATTGACGATCGGTAATATCATGTTTACTAAAGTAAGCGGGTAGTAATAAAGGGTGGTTTGGGTGCTTTTGCCACAATTTCGCTAATAGCACTTTATTGCTTAATAGTAATTTCCACGCAGGCTCAATAAAAGTAGTGGATGAATTAAGCATGTGTGGTGCATATTCTGTCGTAGTCATCCATTCAAGCGGATAGAGCTTAAATAAACAATCAATAGGTTGATTATTCAGATCGAGGAATTGCTGACTGTCTTTATCATAGCCCACGTCTTCAATAGCGAGCTGATGAATATGCCAACCTGCGTTGTAAGCTACATCTGCCAAGTAATCGATATTGCCCCAATCTTCACGACCCGCTTCTTGCATAGCACTAAAATGGAAATCGTTTAGTCCTGTTTGCTGTTGAATAAACTGAAAGCGATTGAGCAATTCTTCGTGAATCCAATTGAATTGATCACGATGTACTAAGCCTTCAATTTGCTCTAACCATTGCCATTGCACCACGGCAGCTTCAAGCAGGGAAGTGGGGGTGTCGGCATTGTACTCAAACATTTTGAGGTTTTCGCCGTCATAACCAAAATCAAAACGACCATATAAGTGCGGTACGTTTTTAGCCCATGTTTGTTCAATCAGATTTTTCTGTAAATCGGTGAAGCGATAATGGGTATAATCACCTTGTTTCACTTCATCGGCAACAAAGTCCATACACATTGCATGTAATTCGTTGGTGGCATCTTCAATGCTATCGATTTCAGCTAAGGTAAATTCATACGCTACATTATCCGACCAATAGTGGGAGCCATCAGAGGAAGGCAGATTATAGTAATCAAAGCCCACATCTAATAATTGTTGCACCATATTGGGGCGAGTAGGAAAACCTGTGATTCGTTTCATATTTAACCGCCTGAGCTACGGTTACTGCTTGAGCTAGAGCTTTTAAAGCCACCGCGTGAAACCGGTTTACTGTAAGTGCTGCCTGCATTACCTTTCACTAATACAGGTTTACCGACAGAACGATTAGTTTGCGGTTGGATAACTTGGCCCGTTGGCGTTGAAACGGCACGGTTGCTTGGATTGTAGCTAGGCCCTAAAAATGAGCCCATCGTACGCGCGATCATATAACCCATTGCGGCACCTGCAATCGCACTGCCCATACTGCCGTGTCCTTCTCCTGTTGCAGAGCTCGTGTGGCTTGTTCCCTCAGAACCGCTTGAATTGCCAGAGTGAGTTGCACCATCTGTATTTAAGGTTTGTTTGATGGTCTGATTGTCTTCTGACCATTCGCTATTATTGCTTGGACGTGTATTTAAATTGCCTGAGAGAGAGGAGCCAGATCCAGCATGTGCAGTTGTGCTGCTATTATTTTCACTAGATTGGTCAGCTTCGCACAATTCAATTTTTTGCCAATCGGCTAAACAATCCTCAAGGCTGTTATAAACATCACGTTGAACTTGCTCTTCTGAGCAGCCACCCAATAAAGCCACAATAGAAAGACTGACGAGAACTTGATTTTTCTTTTTCATCATAGGGTTAAAGTGTTAATAATTCAGTTAAATGATTGATTTCTAATGTAGGCAAAACACTTGCTTCAGTAAATGAATTGAGGTTTTTGCCCGATAAATTAATCCATACAGCTTGGCAGCCAGCTTGAATAGCACCTTGAACATCTGTGGTTAAATTATCACCAATATGTAAAATTTCACTCGGTTTTACGCCAAAATAATCGGCGGTTTGGTGGAACAAATCTTGATGAGGTTTCGCTCTGCCTTGTTCTCCACCACGTAAACTCAGCTGAAAGTGCTCAAGCCCAATACGTGTTGCAATCACATTGCCGTTAGTAATTACGCTTAGCAGGTAGCGATCTTTAAGTTGGTTTAATACTTCAATACTTTCTGCGGGTACATCAATTTTATGTCGCCATTCAATAAATTCTTCCATGGCAAGGGCCAAAGTGCGGTCAATTTCAACCGTACTTTTACCATGATGCGTCAGTAAGTGCCGTAACGTTTCGACACGCCAGGCAATTACATCTTCAGCAATCAAGGGATCTTTCTCCGCCAGTTGCCATTTCCATTCTCGCCAATATTCTGAGGTAAGCTCGCTCAGTTGAGCGTGTTCTTGCACACATTGAAGAAAGCATTCTTCGGCCAAACGAATGACATTACTGTTATCGTAAAGGGTGTCATCAAGATCAAAACTCATGATCTTGAAAGACTGAAGACCGCGGTAAAATCGCATAGTTAATCCTATTTAATGGTATTGACACCAAGCCATGCGGTCGCACGTTCATTGGTGATTTCTTCGTGTGTCCACATGCTCATTAAGTCAGGTTGAGGATGTTTGTTAGTGTTATAGCCGATCAAATGAGCAAAATCAAATACGGCATGCGGATAGCCGTTAATGAGCAATAAGGCTAAATAACCGCTTTCATCCCAGCAGATTTCTAATTTACGTGCTTCGTGGTGATTGCGTGTGTTATCGACGTTATAAACATGTAAGCAATCGACAACAGGCTGCGCATTTTGACGCATATCTAACGCATAAAAATAGCCGGTTTCACCGTCATCTTCAAACATAACCGCCAGGTGATCATGCACAGTCGAGTGTGTGCCGACTTGTTTTGGTTGACCGAGAAAGAGTTGATCTTCGAGGGTTAAGTGTAACATTTTCTTTCCTTTAAATATTAGATAGAAAAACACCGCACTTTTATACAAAGTGCGGTGCTATTTTACATTAAATTAAGCAAAAATTATGCTTGACCTTTAACCGCTTTTAAACCTAAGAATGGTGCTTTGTCACCTAATGCTTCTTCGATACGGATTAATTGGTTGTATTTAGCAATACGGTCAGAACGGCTCATAGAACCAGTTTTGATTTGACCTGCTGCTGTACCAACTGCTAAATCAGCGATAGTCGCATCTTCAGTTTCACCTGAACGGTGAGAGATAACCGCTGTGTAACCTGCATCTTTAGCCATTTTGATTGCTGCTAAAGTTTCAGTTAAAGAACCGATTTGGTTGAATTTGATTAAGATAGAGTTTGCGATACCTTTTTCGATACCTTCTTTTAAGATTTTGGTGTTAGTTACGAATAAGTCGTCGCCCACTAATTGAACGCGGTCGCCTAACACTTTAGTTTGGTATGCAAAACCTTCCCAGTCAGATTCATCTTGACCATCTTCGATAGACACGATTGGGTATTGTTTGGTTAATTCTTCAAGATAGTGTGTGAATTCTTGAGAAGTGAATGAACGGCCTTCGCCTTTCATTTCGTATTTGCCAGTTTCTTTGTTGTAGAACTCAGAAGATGCACAGTCCATTGCTAAAGTGACGTCTTTACCTAATACATAACCTGCTTTTTCAACAGCTTCTTTGATACATGCTAAAGCGTCAGCATTAGATGCTAAGTTAGGTGCGAAACCACCTTCATCACCTACAGCCGTGCTCATGCCTTTAGATTTTAATACTTTCGCAAGGTTGTGGAATACTTCAGCACCGATACGAAGTGCTTCACGTAACGTTTTCGCACCAACTGGTTGAATCATGAATTCTTGGATATCAACGTTGTTATCAGCGTGCTCACCACCGTTGATGATGTTCATCATTGGTAATGGCATAGAGTAAACGCCTGGCGTGCCGTTTAATTCTGCAATGTAAGCGTAAAGTGGTAAACCTTTAGACGCTGCAGCGGCTTTCGCTGTTGCTAAAGATACCGCTAAGATTGCGTTTGCACCGAAGTTAGATTTGTTTTCGGTTCCGTCTAAATCGATCATGATTTGGTCGATTTCAGCTTGGTTAGACGCATCTTTACCAAGAATTGCTTCAGCAATTGGGCCATTTACTGCTGCTACAGCTTTTAATACGCCTTTACCTAAGAAACGAGATTTGTCACCATCACGTAATTCTAATGCTTCACGAGAACCAGTTGATGCACCAGATGGAGCTGCTGCTAAACCAACAAAACCACCTTCAAGATGAACTTCAGCTTCAACAGTTGGATTACCGCGTGAGTCAATGATTTCGCGACCAATCACTTTAACGATTTTTGCCATTTTTATTTTCCTCAATTAAGTTAATTAAAACGGGTTAGGCGAGCCTAAAACAGGCGATATGATAAAGCTATTTTGATATTTTGTCTTGTAAAAAATGCGTATGCTTTGATCTTTATCTATTTTTACAAAATAAAAGAGCGGTGAAAAAATTCGGTATTATGTAGCAGTTGCACAAGGCAAAAACTTACTAAAGTTGAAAAAATGCCTCTACTAACATAGAGGCATTTTCCTATAATTTACAAATATTAAGCAACTTTCTTCATTTCTTTCTTAAGTAATGAATATTCGAATTCTTTTCTTACCTTTTCAAGACGTTCTACACAATCTTCTGCTTTTTTTAGTAAGTTTAACACTTTTACTTGATTCATTGTCAATGTAGTCATAATTAATTCTCCTAATGGAACGTGATATATTTACAATATATAAGGTTCGCAGTCTAAGGCAGCTATTGCAGCACCCAAACCTTCAACATCTTGCTGATCAATAGCTACAGCAAGAGACGTAAAAATAGTCACAATCTTTTCTAATTCAACGATCGCCTGTTTTGGAATCGGGATCCCCATATCTTGCAATTTTTCGATAATACCGACATACTGCTTCAAAATAGCAGCACTTTCAGAATAAGTGGGCGTTCTATTTTTTAAAACATCAAGCGCATTTAATTTAGCATATTTCAGCAATGCATTGATCTCTCCATAAATACGACTCTGGAGTTCTTCAAATTTTTGTTCGGCTAGAGAGACTAACTCACTATTATCCATACTACCATCCATATCACATCTAAAACTGCACATGATAGTCTTTTCGCGAAAAGACTATCATGTGCAGTTCAACTTGTCAAAAAATTTTCTATAATATATCTTAAACTTGCTATAGGGTCAAGATGACTTTTCCCTATATAGGAAACATATAAATACCAATATATTAGTATAATAGGGATAAATTTACTTAAAACAAGGGTACTAACTAAAGTATTCTGAATACTACTCATCTAACTATGAATAATTCTGGTAAATAATCACAATCTTCGACATTAGGGTAGCTATTAGCTGGTACATAAAGGTTTTTGATAGTCCATCTTTTTAAATCCACGTTAAGTGGCGTGTGTGTCATGGTTTCCATTATTACTCCTTATGTTGCTTTAAATTGTTTAGGCTACGGCTAAATATTGGTTATCGTTTGAAGCTTCCAAACATAAACTTTCCAACCCGAATTTTGCCGTAGGCTTCTTATTTCCCTGCCAGTAGCCAGTTAAATCTCGTGAAGGTCTGGCTTTCAAACAGCGTTTTAGTACGTTGTCGAATTTGTCTTTATCTGACTGGTAACGAAAATCCTCACGCCATGCGGTTTCATTCGCATAGTGCATCATGTAATTATTTCCCATCTTATGATACACACCCATAATCATTCTTCTAAATCTTGCAAAGAAGGATTCTGCTAGGTTGTTGGTGGTGCCGTCAATCGAGCAATATTCTTGCGAATGATTTACGCGACATAAGTCATAGTGAAATGCCAAGCCATCATAAGCAGGATTTTCATCAGCACAAATTGTAGATTTTGGTGCGACTAAGCGATGTGTTAAAGCAAGCATATCATCAGCATTTTCCTCTTTAACTAATGCAACGAGAGTGCGGTCGGCTCCTTTTATTATTTCCTGATTTGCAGCTTGTTGACGGAAAACCATAACGCAAGATTTATCTTTACGTTGGTGACATCTCTTACGTCTATCAATTCGCTTATGTTTAAAATTTTTTGGACGAAGGTAGTTATTCACATAACAACCATCAATATGAATAATGCCCGTGAGTGGTGTGTAATCTTGCGTTTTTTCAACTGCTTCACAAAATTTATGCAGTAACGCCCATGACGTTTTATATTGCACACCAATATGACGAGATAAGTTAAGAGCAGAAATCCCTTTACTATTGATAGTGAAATAATAAACCGATAACAGTAGCTTTTTTAGGGAAAGTTTAGTGTGCTGAAAAATGGTACCACTTTTTACAGAAAAACGATGTTGGCAATGCTTGCACTGCCATTGCTTACGAGAAGAAATAAAATAGGCTTTATGCTCAATCTGACAACGAGGACATTGAACAGTATGAAAACAATGAGAATTTCCCCAACGAGCATTTTTAAGAAGAATGAGTATTTCGGCTTCGGATAAATCAGAGATTGCAACGCTAGGTAAATTGCGAAGTGCAGCAGATAGATATAGAGATATTTTTTTATTCTTTTTCATTTATTTGTTCAACATACATAAAAAAAACAATAGCTTATTACCCAATAAGCCGTTTTTCTCTCGTTAAATTGGTTGAACAAAAAATATAAAAATGGGAAATTTCCCAAAAAAGCAAACGAGAAGATTTACTTTAAAAAAGTGAGGATATTCTAGATCAAAATTTGATCGATTTGCAATAGAGAAAGTAACTATATAAACCTTTCTATTTTAGATATGGCTTTTAAAGCAAATTATTACCAGCTAATCAACCAGTACATAAAACCATAAATGTTGAGTAATTGAGAATTTCCTTGTGTAGTACAAGGCATTCGAGAATTTGCTAAACGCTAGACGCGAAAAATCGCCCACTTGAAAAATCAAGTCGGCTAAAATAGTTTATGCCTCGAATACCGTACCGCCACAAGGAACTTGTGGACTTAACGCCTAAATAAACACATTGCAACATTCACCTATAATGTCGAGATAGTCAATTTTACAGTTTATCTATCTTTCCTTAAAGGAAAGATAAAGGCAAATATAATTGATTCGTTGGCAATTTATGATCGTTTAACAAAGTCAGGTATTTTTTTATTCACTCTTAATACTGTGCAATAGAATAAAAGAACTTCTTTTGTTATCTAAAATTTGGGTTTTAAATAAAGGCTGTGCTTTAATTAAATGTTAATTTGATAAGTATTTAATAGTTTTAAAAATAAAGCCACTCTATTTAGAGTGGCTTTTTGTTATATTGTTTTTAATTATCTGTTGATTTATTGAAGATAAAAAGCTATAAAATATTACCATTAGGTAATGATTTAATATAATTCTCCATAAATTCCCAATCTATCATATCATCATTATCACACGGCAAGTAAAGTTTTGTATTATCGAATCTAGTTCCAGTCCAACTTCTACCGAATGAATATTTATACCGTTGTTTGTCTAATATTGTAATTAGAAACATAGCATTATAAACATTCAGATTTGAATTATAACCTACAGAAGTTTTCCCGCTCATACCAATAAAGTCAGAAGGTTGATAAGTTGAATATCCACCACTGCCATCACCTAGATTAATAAATACAACTCCATTCCCTTTTGAAATATATTCTTCATTACCTTCTTTAGATACAAAATAATCAAATCCATTATCTTTCTTTTTGGCTGAAATGTAAGGTATTTCATCACCTGCCAATAAGTCAAAAGTTACCTTTCCTTTTGTACTTTCAATCACATCAAATACTTTGTTTATACTAAACATCTTCCATTTTCTATTTTTGTCAAACAAATTGAGAGGTGTACTTTGTATTTCACTTGCAAAATTTCTTCTATCCTGAATGTGGTTAGATAGAATACTAATCATTTCAAATTCACTTTTTTCTACATCAAGAAGATTTAGTTCTTTCTTGCTTTGATAAACAATATATTCATTTATGGTTTTGCAGAAATCTTCATTACTTAGCTTTGAATAATCAGGGTTAGAGTGAGCATATATATTCCATTCATCATTTTTCTTCATTTTTACACGAGAGATGGTGATATTATCTGATTTTTCTCCATTAAATATTTCTTCTAGTAAATCTTTTTCTATGTTTTTCCATTTGTTATAGATGTCTGTTCTACCTTTATTCTTTGAAAGCACAAAACCATCATCTTGTAGGTCATAAAAGATAACATCTTTAGAAAAATCATGTGGGCAATGCGTTTCGAATACAGCTATTGCTGTACTTGTTGACGCATTAGGTTGAAATAAGTCTTTAGGCATATTTATTACATATTTTAATGTATGCTTATCTAAAATCTTTTTTCTGACCTCAAGCTCTTTGAAATACATTGATAATGGGGCAATAATCACTCCATATCTTGAACAGTTATCTAAAAGTTTACTTAAGAAAGTAATTTCTTTAGGTGTCGGATCGTCTTTGCTTTCTTTTCCTGAATATGGTGGATTTATAAAACCAATCGTAGGTTTTGTATTTTGTAAAATTGAATCTGCTTCTTTACTATTTATGGAATCCAAATTATAAATTTTAGATTTCCCATCGCCTCTAAATAACATATTTGCTATTGCACAAATATACATTGTGGCATTAACTTCAAATCCAACCAATTGATCAGACTTAACTTTGTTAGGATCTATTCCTTTCAAAGTTAATAACTTATTCATACCTGCAATCAGAAACGCACCTGTACCGCAACACAAATCTAAAATAACATCATTCGTTTTAAATGGAATTAAGTTAACAAATAGAGTAGTAATATGTTTCGGTGTTAAAACAATACCTTTCTTTACATTTGAAACACCTGCAAACCTTAAAAATTCTTCATAGAATTTACCCATAATGTCGTAATTAGAGTTTGTAGAAAATGAATTATTAAATAAAGGAATAATATTTTCTTTTAACTCATCAAGTATTCTTTTTAGAATATCAGTTGTTTTTAAGGTTTGATCTTGATTTAAAGTATTTAATTCTAATTTTAGAGCCTCTAACTTCTCGCTAGGGATTCCTTCAACAGCTAATATATCCCTGATTGTTGGATAAAGATTGTTTAACAATTGCTCAGATGAGAATTTATCATATAAATCAGGGAAGTTATTATTATGATTTTTAGGCTTATAAAGACTAATCATCAATGAAGCTAAAATAATTGGTCTTTTTTGAGAATCTATAGAGCGTAGTAATTTATTCACCTTTTTACTAACTTTTGTTACATTAGCTATGGCTTTTTCTTCATCAAAATTACTAAAAATAGTTAAAAAATCTTCTTCTTTTAAAAAGTTTTTAATATGCTTTACTTGAGATATTTCATTATGGTTTATAAAAAAACAAGAAAATTTATTCTTATATTCATCCGATAGATCGCCACTAACAGCAATCCCTATAATTTTCCATGATGAAAAAGAATCTAAAATAAAACGACTTAAATACCATTTAATGCCTGCTACAGTACCTTTATCAATTTCAGGCAGGTCATGCTCTTGCATTGTAGGTTTTTCTTCAACAAGAATTAACAATTTTTCATTCTTGTTGCAATAAATTCGATCAGGATAACCAACTTTTCCATTTTGTTGTTTTGAAGATGATTTCAGAACTTTAATAATATCATCTGTCAATTTACTTTCAGTCTGACTATCATCCCAATCAGCAACGTTATATCCTAATTCCTGTAATTTTTGAGTTACACTAGGGGTAACATTTTTATCTTTTCTAGCCATTTTACCAACCTCTCAAAATAGATTTGCAAGGTTGATATTGAAGGGATAAGCTATTTGTAGGCTTGTAGGCTTGTAGGCTTGTAGGCTTGTAGGCTTGTAGGCTTGTAGGCTTGTAGGCTTGTAGGCTTGTAGGCTTGTAGGCTTGTAGTGACATTTTTGTTCCTTATTGAGTTAGTGTCAAATTAGTATTTATTGTTTTTCTGATATTTCTTTAAAAGAAATAGCAAAGGCATCCTTTAAATTTTCAGGCATAGTACGATAGTCTGCAATCAGCTTTTCTTCTTGCTCTGACATAGTGTTTTCTTGCGTTAGGTTTTGAAACATCTCACCTTCACCACTCACGAGCCAATTCAAATTCACTCCAGCTTTGGCAATGCCAGTCATACCTTCTGCATTAGGCTCACGTTCACCACCGATATAGCCCTGCATCGTACGATAAGCTATTCCTGCCTGCTCTGCAAAATCTGTAATTTTCCAGTTTTTGGCTTCACAAACTTGTCTTAATCTTTCTGATATGCACATTTGAGCGTTCCATTTTCAATTTACAATTGACAAATTACGCGAATGAGCGTATATTTGTTTTCGATTTAAACGCATTTTATCACGTTTGAGCATATTTAAAATCTCTATTAACATAAATTTTAAACAATACGATGACTCAGCATTTCTTACTTTCTAGCAAAGCTCGCACGCTTTCTTCCTACGAGATTGCACAACTCTCGGAAGAAGAAGCGTATGATTTGCTTTGTGAATTAAGATGGGGTGGAAAAGAGTTTATCACTTGCCCTAAATGTGGAGTACAACACAAGCCTTATTATATTTCTACACGTAAACAATGGCGTTGCAAACATTGTAATCACACTTTTAGTGTCACTTCTGGCACCATTTTTGCTAATCGCAAGAAACCGATTAAGGTTTATCTCTATGCTTTAATGGAATGGGTAAATGCTGTCAAAGGCTTATCTTCCCTTCAATTAGCACGTAATGCAAAACTTAATCCTCGCACGGCATTTGTTTTATCGCATAAATTCCGTAAAGCCTTACTTGAAAGCCGTGATATGAAACCCCTTTCAGGCGTAGTGGATATGGACGGGACTTATGTTCATCCTGCACCACGTAAAGCAAATAAGAAAGCTGACCGCATTGACTATCGTTTAAGGGAAAATCAGAATCCTGATAAACGTTGTGTCATGGTTGTACGTGAGCATTATTCACTAGAAGAAAAAGCCAGTAATGCGCTGCATTGTGGGGCAAAACGCTCTCACGTTTTTGTGGCGCATACGGAATCGCAATCGGTAGTGAAAAGTTTTGCCGATAAGTTCATTAAACCGAATACGCAAATCAATACCGATGAAAGTACGGCTTATGATGTCTTGTTGCCTTACTATAACTTGAGAACTGTAAACCATAAAGAAGAATATCGCAGTGACTTAGGTGTAACAAACAATCAAGCAGAAAGTCTATTTAGTCGTTTCAAACGTATGTATTACGGACAAGTTCACCGAATTAGTAATGAATACCTACTTAACTATGCTAATGAAATTGCCTACCGTGAGGACAATCGCCGTACCTCAAATAAAGCGCAGTTTATTGATGTATTAAGCCGATGTTTGAAAACCACCAACGATAACAATGAATGGTGCGGTTATTGGCAACGAAAAATTATTCATCAAGAAGTGATTTGGCAGTAGATAGATGGCATATAACTTAGATAAGAAGCTCAAAGAATTTGAGTTTGAACGTAAACAGGTATTGCATCATCTTGCGTTACTTGATGCGAACATTGCCACATTAAAACGTGCTATTGAGCTTACTCAACGGGAAAGTGATGTAGCCCTTTATAATACGGACAACTTTGTGTACCGTTCCAAGTATAAGCTCTTTAAAGGGAAAATTCGTAAATACATCGTACAAATGATGCGAGAAGCACCAGATAAAACCTTTACAATTGCCGAACTCACGCAGCGCATTTTTGAGATTGAACAAAATCCTGATACACCGTCTGAAAAGCACCTTGATTCCGTTCGTAAACAACTGAATGAGTTTTATAAAAGAGAATGGATTGATAGAATTCAAATCAGTCGAAATGAGGTTCACTGGCAATGGAAACAAAAATAGCGGTATTTCTACCGCTACTTATCCATTTCTACTCAAGAGGTTTTAATCGCCATTCAGAACGCCTGAAAAATCTTCGCTTTAGTGTCCGTTTATGTAATTCAACTTCTTTCCGTTCAATAATTCCTTTCTTATACAGTTCTTTCAATACCCGAGCAACAGCTAATTTATGTTCTATTTGGGGTAGAGGATAATTTTTGCCAGTGTCTAATTCCAACGCCGCCTCTGTAATAAAGTATAATGTTTTCCAACTATCACTTTGCTTTAATACTCTTGCAACCAACAATTGAAGATTTTGCTTAAACAATCGAGGTTTTATTAGCCTTGAAACATTGAATTGTGTTTTGATTTGCCTTAAATCGAAATTGGGTTCAATGTATATCAAGGTATTCTCAAAACAAAGTATTTTATCCTCTAAATCTGATTTCTGTTGTTTTAACTGATCAAGTTGATGTTCAAGAATTGCTTTTTCTTTATAGCTACTTTCGATTAATTTGGTAAGTTGAGAAATAAGGTGGGATTCTGACATAATAAAAATCTCCATTGAGTTAAACTTTCAATGGAGATTCTAGTATTTTCAAGCGGTTAGGTCTTTGTGCAACTGCTACATAATACCGAAAAAATTCGTCGTTTCTCACCGCTCTTTTTACTCTAATTTAATCCATTACTTCACAGATTGTTTGTGATTTTCATAGGCTGCTTTTACAAAGCCTGCAAACAACGGATGACCATCACGAGGCGTAGAAGTAAATTCTGGATGGAATTGGCAAGCGACAAACCAAGGATGATTTGGCACTTCGATAATTTCTACCAATTTTTTATCTGCAGATAAGCCCGTTACTTTCAACCCTGCTTTTTCAATTTGTGGAAGCAGGTTATTGTTCACTTCATAGCGATGACGATGACGCTCTTCAATGGTTTCTTTGCCATAAAGCTCACGAGCGCGGCTGCCTGACACCAAATGACATTGTTGTGCGCCTAAACGCATTGTTCCGCCAAGATCAGATTCATCAGTACGTACTTCAGTATTACCATCCGCATCTTGCCATTCCGTGATTAATGCAACCACGGGCTGTTCACAATCTTTATCAAATTCAGACGAATTTGCTTTCGTTAAACCCGCTACATTACGTGCATATTCAATCAACGCAATCTGCATACCTAAACAAATACCCAAGTAAGGAATATTGTTTTCACGTGCATATTGGGCAGTACGAATTTTACCTTCTACACCACGATAGCCAAAGCCGCCCGGTACTAAAATACCATCGACACCTTTTAATACATCAGTGCCTTTGGTTTCAACATCTTGGGAATCAATATATTTAATGTTAACGCTTAAACGATTCGTTAAACCAGCATGCTTCAACGCTTCATTTACAGATTTATAGGCATCTGGTAACTCAGTATATTTACCCACCATTCCAATGGTCACTTCCCCCACTGGATTAGCTTGTTTATAAAGCACTTGTTCCCACTCTGAAAGATCAGCTTCAGGACAGTCTAAGTGAAAACGTTTACAAACAAAATCATCTAACCCTTGCGATTTTAATAAAGCAGGGATTTGATAGATGGAGTTCACATCTTTTAACGAAATTACCGCACGTTCTGGTACGTTACAGAATAAGGCGATTTTGGCACGCTCGTTTGGTGGGATCATGCGATCTGAACGGCAAATCAACACGTCCGGTTGAATACCAATTGAAAGTAATTCTTTTACAGAATGTTGAGTTGGTTTAGTTTTCACTTCGCCCGCAGTCGGGATGTATGGCACTAATGTTAAGTGCATAAAGAGAGTATTCTCACGACCTACTTGTACGGCAAGTTGACGAAGTGCTTCTAAGAATGGAAGCGATTCAATATCACCCACTGTTCCGCCTACTTCCACAATTACCACATCATGGCCTTGTGCGCCAGCAATCACGCGATCTTTAATTTCATTGGTGATGTGTGGAATCACTTGAATTGTCGCACCTAAATAATCACCACGACGCTCTTTGCGTAATACTTCAGAATAAATTTTACCTGTGGTGAAGTTATTACGTTTTGTCATTTTGGTACGAATAAAACGCTCATAGTGACCTAAGTCTAAATCGGTTTCCGCCCCGTCTTGTGTCACGAATACTTCACCGTGTTGGGTTGGGCTCATTGTACCCGGGTCCAGGTTGATGTAAGGGTCTAATTTCATAATAGTCACGTTTAAGCCACGTGCTTCTAAAATTGCTGCCAATGATGCTGCAGCAATACCTTTACCTAACGATGAAACCACACCGCCTGTGACGAAAATATAATTTGTAGCCATAGTGAGAGACCTAAATATGTTGGGATAAAAATGATTATAGCCAATCATCTTTTATGCAAATTTGTGCAGAATGCTGAAAAGTGCGGTCAAAAATAAAAGATGATTAGCTATCAAGACGGGAGGATAGTCTACCTTATTTGTTGAATTAACTCAATGATTGAATAATCGATCAGAGTTAATTTTCATAGATGAATTATTTAAATGCCAATCTATAGATTTCTAAAATATCCTCTGCTGTGCAATCACGCGGATTGCCTCCAGTACAGACATCATTAAGTGCATCTTGAGAAAGAGAGAGAAGATCTTTTTCTTGAACGCTTATCGTGTGTAATTTTTCTGGAATTCCGACATCTTTAGAAAGCTGTCTTACAGCATTAATTGCCGCTTTGCGATATTCATCTTGGCTCATGTCATCTACGCCTTTTACACCCATTGCTCGGGCAATTTCACGGAATTTTTCACCCGTTTCAGGCGCATTGAATTCCATAACATAAGGCAATAAGACAGCATTGGCGATACCATGCGGAGTGTCATAATAGGCAGAAAGCGGGTGCGCCATGCTGTGTACGATACCTAAGCCTACGTTCGAAAAGCCCATACCGGCAACATATTGACCAAGCGCCATACCTTCACGTCCTTCTTTGGTGTTTTCTACCGCACCACGTAAATGTTTGGCAATTAAACGAATCGCTTCCAAATGCAAAGCATCGGTAAGTGTCCAAGCTGCTTTGGTGGTGTAACCTTCAATAGCATGGGTTAGTGCATCCATGCCGGTGGCAGCGGTCAAACCTTTAGGCATGCTGGACATTATGTCAGGATCGACTACAGCGACTACTGGTATGTCGTGTACATCTACGCAAACAAATTTGCGTTTATTCGCCTCATCGGTAATCACATAGTTGATGGTGACTTCAGCGGCAGTGCCTGCTGTAGTCGGAACAGCGATAATGGGTACACATTTGTTCTTGGTCGGCGCAACACCTTCAAGAGATAGAACGTCTTCAAATTCAGGGTTATTGATAATAATGCCGATAGCTTTTGACGTGTCTGTAGGAGAACCTCCTCCGATGGCAATTAGGTAATCTGCATCACTTTGTTTGAATTTTGCTACACCTTTTTTGATGACATCGACGCTTGGGTTGGCTTTCACTTCGTCAAAAATCTCGTAAGCAAGCCCCGCCTTATCTAAAAGTGCAGTGATTTTTTCCACTACATTAAATTTAATCAAATCTTTGTCTGTGATCACTAAAGCTTTTTTAAAGCTACGACTTATGACCTCATCTACAATATGTTGAATGGCGCCAGCACCGTGATAGCTGGTTTCATTAAGAATCATTCGATTAGCCATAAAATATACTCCTTTACTTAAGATGATAAAAATACTTAAAAAAACGACCGCACTTTTAAGTAAGTGCGGTCATGTTTTGTGTTATTTTAGAACTTTCCAACTTCTGAAGCCGTAAATTGCGATAACGACGAAGCAGATTAACGGTAGGATAAATGAGAAGTTGACAGCCGGTAATCCCATTACTTGACCTTGGTCGATGATCATACCTTGCAATGGAGGCATTAATGCACCGCCCACAATAGCCATCACTAAACCGGCAGCACCTAAGGTAGATTCTTCTTTTAAGCCGTAGAGTGCAATGCCGTAAATGGTTGGGAACATGAGTGACATAAAGCCTGAAGTTAAAATTAAACAGTACAAGCCCCACACACCATCAATGAAAATCACACCGAGGATGCTGAAGAAACCGCCGATAGCGAACAACATGAGCATGAATTCGGCTTTCAAATATTTCATTAAGCTTGTGCTGATGAAACGGCTGGTAATAAAAATCCCCATGGCGATGATGTTGAAGTTTTGCCCTTCTGCTTTGGTGAAGCCTAAACGTTCCGCATATTGCACGATAAATGTCCAACACATAATTTGTACGCCAACATAGAATACTTGAGCAATCACACCTTCGCGATATTTCGGTTTCTTAATTAAGCGTCCTAGGGCTTCTTTAAAGGAAAGTTTTGTGTCGCTTTCTTCCACTTTCACTGCAGGCATTTTATATAAGGCGATGATGACGAATACGGCAACTACCACAAAGCCAAGCGCAACGTAAGGATCGCGGATTTCTGCCAAATCGTGGGTGCGAATGCCCATTTTTTCCGTTTCGGACAAAGTGTGGAAAATTAAGTTGCCGGCGGCATCCCGTTTATCGGATTCCAAATTGGTTAAGACTAATTGCGAGGCCACAAACATCCCCGTAATAGAACCAAGCGGGTTAAAGGATTGGGCAAAGTTCAAACGACGGGTGGCAGTTTGCGGATCGCCCATGGCTAAAATGTAAGGGTTTGCCGTGGTTTCAAGAAATGCCAAGCCAAAAGTCAAAATATAAAGAGAAATTAAGAAGAAATTGAACACTTCATATTTAGCAGCTGGCCAGAATAAGAATGCACCGACCGCATAGAGCGCTAAACCTAGAAGGATACCTGCTTTATAACTATAGCGACTGGCAAATAATGCAGCCGGAATTGCCATGGTTCCATAACCACCATAAAAAGCAAATTGTACTAAAGCTGCTTCAGATGCCGGAATTTCCATGACTGTTTGGAATACGGCAACCATAGGATTGGTAATATCATTCGCAAAGCCCCACAATGCAAATAAGCTTGTAATAAGAATGAAGGGCACAAGATATTTTTTTTCTAAAACTTTAGCGCTCATAATCTTTTCCTTGTTTAAATAAGTGATGAATCTATTTGCGGACTATTCTTCAATGCGCAGCCCATAAGTGTGGAATTTTCCTAAAACCACGTTCATTTGTTCTTTGCTTAATAATGGAATTTCTAAGCCCGTGGATAACAATTTCAAATACCAAGATGCTAATACTTCGACTTCTTGTGCTAACCATAAGGCTTTGTCTAGGTTTTCACCACAAGCGATCAAACCGTGATGAGAAAGTAAAATCGCTTTGCTTTCTTTAATGCCTTCGCCTACATAGGACGCTAATTCGTGAGTACCGAACGTTGCATAAGGCACACAAGGGATATGATCGGTGCCACCAACCGCGACCATGTAATGAATAGCCGGAATCGGTTTTTCCAAAATAGAAAGCCCTGCGCAGTTTATAGAATGGTTATGCACCACCGCATTGGCTTCAGGGCGTGCTTGATAGACAGCTAAATGGAATTGCCATTCACTAGACGGCAGTTTGTTTTCTTCGTGTTTACCTTTGCCGTCTACATACACAATGTTTTCCGGTTTCATTAAATGATATGGCATTCCTGTCGGGGTGATCAGCATGCCGTCTTTGTAACGTACACTGACATTTCCCGCTGTACCTTGGTTTAACCCTAGTCGAGTCATTTCAAGGCAAGTATCAATAATTTTTTGTGAAAGTTCTTGTCTGTTCATTTTTTAGTACCTCTAAGCTGTTATAGAACGGGGGTAACCCCTTTTTTGATGATAATGTTGCCGTATTTAGCTGTTTCGCCACTGATTACGACGGCATAAGCTTGTTTGGCACGTTCGTAAAAGGCAAAGCGTTCAATACGCTCTAAATTAGGTGTAAAACCAATCGCATTTTTAATCGCCGCTAGATAATTTTCTTCTACTTGTGGATCGAGAGTATCACCAGGCACCACTTGCATCATAATTAACGGCGCATCGACATAAGCATCAAACTCAAATAATGGTGCAATGCCTTTGAGTAATGTAGATACGGTGATGCCATCTGCACGAATTACGTTTGAATGTAATGAGTGTGCGGGAAAATGGGCATCGGACAGTACAATTTCATCGCCATGTCCCATTTCGGCAAGAATTTTGAGTAACTCAGGGGAGATTGCCGGGTGGATACCTTTTAACATATTGATTTCTCCTATTTATTCTTTTCAAGTTTTATTGCCTCTTAGAAAGAGGAGGAATTAATTCTTTCTAGCTGGATTAACACACGTTCTATTTGGTTGCATTGCTTTCTGTGCTTGTTCTGGCGTTGCGTATATCCCAACGCCTGCGAAGGTAAACATTGCAGCGCCGAGCACTGTGCTTTCTGCGACATCCACGACATCAATCGGTAAACCTAAAACATCAGCACGGATTTGGTTCCAAAGTGGATTTTTCGAGCCGCCACCGACGCAAAGCAAGCTTTCCGCTTTGAAGTGGCTGACTTGTTGTAATACGTCCAAGCCCTGCTTGAGTTGGTTTGCCATGTAATAAAGTGCGGCACGGTAGATTTCACCACGAGTGGAGAACATGGAAAGTCCACTGATATTGCCTTGTCCGAGTTGGCTAAATACACCCTGAAAATTGACCGCACTTTGCGAGCCTTTTTCACCGGCAGCGACACCTTCGGCGATCATGGTCGGGTAATATTGGTCGGTGCCATATACATCGGCGAACAACAATTTACCGAGCCATTCCATAATGCCTGAGCCGACCCATTGTACAGCGGGGTTAAAACAATTCGGTTTTGCATCGAATTCGGTAGTTAAGCCTTGCGGCACAAAATCAAATTGTGGTTTGGCGTGTTCTGTACGGGCCATTAAGATTTCCCACGTACCTGAACTGAGTACCGGTTGATTCAATCCCGCACCAGAGCCAAATACGGCAAATTGGGTGTCGTGACCACAGGATATAACTGGAATACGATTTAAACCCCAATGGTCGGCAAGCGCACTCGTTAACTCTCCCACTTTTTCACCTGCGTTATGTAATGGTGGAAAGTGTTTTTGGCTTAAACCAAGCAGTTTTAAAATATCCTCGTCCCAATCTCCAGTAGCGAGATTGGTCATCATGGATGTGCCTGCCATAGTGCGGTCGGTGGTAAATTTGCTGGTTAATCGTTGGGTTAGCATGGAGGAAATGAACACGAATTTATCCATTTTTTGGAAAATATCTGGTTTGTTTTCTTTCAACCAAAGTAATTTAAATAAAGTGTTGAAACTGTATTGACCAATGCCGTTGCGTTGATAAAGGGCTTTTATGTCTAGCAACTGAGGGAGGTTTTCCATCACCGGCACTGTGCGCGGGCATTTCCACGAAATAATCGGGTAAAGTTGTTGTCCGTTTTTATCAAATGGTGCGCCATCCACGCCAAAAGTCGTGACGGAAATGCCTACAATTTCTTTTAAATCAACCTGTTGTTGCTTTAATTGAGCGATCGTATTATCTGCACACATGGTGAGTTTTTGCCAAATTTCTTCAAAATCCCAAATATGATAATCGGGTGATTCGCTACCCTGTTGAGTATTATTAGCAAGGTGATGGGATGCCATGATTTTGCCTTTATCATTCATGGCAATGGTGCGTAAATTAGTCGCACCGCAATCAAAAATCAGTACGATAGACATAAAAGCTCTCCTAAGTGCGGTTTAAAATTCATTTGTTTTTCAACTGCACTTGTATTTGAATTTTTATGGGATGATGGCGTAAGTTAGGGAAGCTTACGCCAGTCATAGGTTATTTATAAAGTGGTCCAAAGTTTTGGCAGGCGCGGTAGTCTTGACCTTCTTTGTCTTGACCAAAACCGTTCCAAGAGCTTGGGCGGAATACATTGGCATCTTCAACGTTGTGCATGCAAACAGGAATACGCAACATTGAAGCTAGCGTGATGAGATCAGCACCGATGTGTCCGTAAGTGGCTACACAGTGGTTAGCTCCCCAGTTCGCCATTACAGAATAAACATCAGTAAATGCTCCTTTACCAGTTAAACGAGGTGTAAACCAAGTCGTCGGCCAGGTTTCGTTTGTACGATGGTCAAGGGCATCATTGACTTCTTTCGGTAAATCAATAGACCAACCTTCGGCAATTTGTAGCACCGGACCTAAGCCTTTGATGAGGTTAATGCGGTGCATGGTGAACGGCATGCCACCTTTGGTTAAGAATTGAGAAGATAAACCGCCCCCACGGAAGTATTCGTGTACCGCAGGACACCAACGGGTATGTTCCAAACAACGTTTGCCGTCTTCTTCCGTGACTTCCCATGCAGGTTTGATGATCGGATTGCCATTGGCGTCTTGATGTTGACCTGTACCGTCAAGGGCAGCAGATCCTGAGTTAATTAAATGCAAGAAGCCTTGTTCCGGACGGAAACCGGTAACGCGTTCTACGGAATCTGGGCTCCAGTAAGTCCGTACGTCGGCAAAGATTTGCGCCTGACCAGTGAGTTGATTACCAAGTAACATACAGACTGCGTTTAAACTATCGTTTTCTGTTGCAAGAATGTATGGAGGACGTACGCCATTCCAATCGTAGGTGGAGTTTAGGATGGCTTCCATAAAGTCGCCGTTCGGTAAATGATCGGTCCAATGGCGTTGACCTTGGAAACCGGCAGCAATGGCGTTGTGACCAAGCGCTTCTTCACCAAAGTTTAATTTAGCTAATTTCGGATTACCCACCATTAAATCACGGGCAATGATGGTCATTTTCACCACATTTTCCCAAAGTTCAGCGCGTTCTTCCGGTGAGCGTTGATTTTCGGGGCTGTTTACGTCAATCCCGTCTTTGCAATATTGTTTCACCCAAGAAAGCGCTAAATCCACTTCTTCCTGATCGTAAATTTTGCGATCCAAGCGGCGTTTGATTTCGGTCATGTCCACATATTCGTTACGCATGCCGAGGTATTCTTGGAAGAATTGTTGGTTGACGATAGAACCTGCGATACCCATGGAAACGGAACCGATAGATAAGTAGGATTTGCCGCGAATAGTTGCAACGGCAAGACCGGCACGTGCGAAGCGTAACAGTTTTTCTTTAACATCGGCAGGAATACTAGTGTCATCTGCTTCTTGTACTTCGGTGCCATAAATAGAGAAAGCCGGTAAACCTAGTTGAGAATGGCCAGCGAGGGCGGCAGCAAGATAAACTGCTCCTGGACGTTCGGTGCCGTTAAAACCCCAAATAGCTTTCGGCATGTGCGGATCCATGTCGATAGTTTCGGAACCGTAGCACCAACAAGGGGTAACCGTAATTGTTAAACCAACATTATTGAGTTTAAATTTTTCTGCGCAAGCGGCTGCTTCAGCAACACCACCGATACAGGTGTCAGCAATCACACATTCCACGAAGGAACCATCGGTGTGACGAATGTGAGTTTGCAATAACTCAGCAACAGATTTGGCCATTTGCATGGTTTGTTCTTCTAATGATTCTCGAACTCCCATACGACGCCCATCAATAGTTGGACGAATACCAATTTTTACACGATTTGATTGAGCGAAAGATGTCATTATAAAAATCCTCCTTACGTTTAACATTTATGATGAAAGGTGAATAAGCTGATATCAACTTAACTTGGTATTATTTTTGATAAAAAGAATGTAATAAGATAGACGAAATGCAAAGTAGATTTCAGATTTGTGAAAGAGATCACACAAAAGAATTATTTTTTTATAAAGTAGATGCCCGATTTTCTTATTTTTATCCTAAAAACAGTCAATTCGGGCATATTTATCTATAAAACAGTCATTGTATCTGTTTTATCACAATATTGTTGTAAGAGTGGCGAAAGGGGGGAATCCGTAAAAATGGTATCCATTTTATTTAGCTCGCTTAATTGTATGAGGCTTTTTTTCTCAAATTTTGACTGATCTGCAAGTAAATAGCATTTTTCTGATGCTTCCATCATTTTTCGTTTTAGTGAGGCATTGAGTTCGTTTGATTCCCAAATATTACCTTCGTTATCAATGCCTGAGCAGGAAAGAATAGAAAAATTGATATGTAAGCGCTGTAATAAATATTCGGATAAAGGCCCATAGAAAGCTTCATATTTTGGAGAGTAAACTCCACCAGTCACTATTGTTTTGATATTGGGCTTATTTACGAGAGCATTGATGTTAAAAATTGAGTTTGTCACAACCGTGCAGGGGATATCAGGCATGAGATATGCAAAGTACCAACTGGTGGAGCTTGCATCAAGGCCAATCACAGCATTTTCATAAAGTAATTCAAGGGCATTTTGGGCAATATGTCTTTTGGCTGCAGCATTGATATGTTGTCGTATTTGAAAAAAAGATCCTATATCATTCGTTTTTCCGCTAACAGCGCCACCATGAATGCGATAGAGTAAACCTTTTTTTTCTAATCGATTAAGATCTCTACGAATGGTCTCTACTGACATTTCGCATTGCTGGGCAAGTTCTTGCACACTAACTTTCCCTTGGTGATTTAGTAGTTGTAAGATGATTTCGTCTCGATTACGCATGCGTACCTCTATGGGTTGAAAAGTTTTTTCTATTATAGGATTTTCTTAAAAAGATAAACAACTTATCATTCAACCCTTTCTACGATAGAATACGCCCAAAAATTTTTTATCAAGAAGAGAAGAATTTATGACAAATAAAGCATTAAGTGTTGTGATTTTAGCAGCCGGTAAAGGCACTCGTATGTATTCTGATTTACCAAAAGTCTTACATAAAGTGGCAGGAAAACCAATGGTAAAACATGTGATCGATACAGCGAATCAATTAGGTGCAGAAAATGTGCATTTGATTTATGGTCACGGTGGTGAATTAATGCGTGAGCGTTTGGCAAATGAAAGCGTGAACTGGGTATTCCAAGCGGAACAATTGGGTACAGGACATGCTATGCAACAAGCAATGCCTTTTTTCCGTGATGATGAAAATGTTTTAATGGTGTATGGCGATGGCCCAATGATCACACCGGAAACATTGCAAAAATTAATCGATGCGAAACCTGAAAATGGTATCGCAGTGTTAACCGTCGTATTAGATAACCCAACAGGTTATGGTCGAATCGTACGTGAAAATGGCAAAGTTGTAGGGATTGTTGAACAAAAAGATGCAACGCCTGAGCAGCTTAAAATTCAAGAGATTAATACAGGTGTGTTAGTTTCAGATGGTGCAAGTTTCAAAAAATGGTTAGCGCGTTTAGATAATAATAATGCACAAGGCGAGTTTTATATTACTGATGTAATTGGCTTAGCTCATCAAGATGGTTGTCCGATTGTAGCTGTGCAAGCAACTGATTTTATGGAAGTTGAAGGGGTAAATAATCGCCTACAATTAGCCAAAATGGAACGCTATTATCAACGTAAACAAGCAGAAAAACTTTTACTTGCAGGTGTGATGTTGATTGACCTTGAACGTTTTGATTTACGCGGCACATTAGAGCACGGTAAAGATGTTGAAATTGATGTGAACGTGATTGTGGAAGGTAATGTGCGTTTGGGGGATCGAGTAAAAATTGGCGCTGGCTGTGTATTGAAAAACGTGACTATTGGTGATGATGTTGAAATCAAACCTTATTCTGTTTTAGAAGATGCGACAATTGGTTATAAAGCAGCGATTGGTCCATTCTCTCGTTTACGTCCAGGTGCTGAATTAGCCGCTGAAACCCATGTGGGTAACTTCGTGGAAATTAAAAAATCCACAGTAGGTAAAGGTTCTAAAGTAAATCACCTCACTTATGTGGGTGATACCGAAATCGGAGAGAACTGTAACATTGGTGCAGGTGTCATTACTTGTAACTATGACGGTGCAAATAAATTTAAAACAATCATTGGTAACAATGTATTTGTTGGATCGGATACACAATTAGTCGCGCCTGTTACCGTCGCAGATGGCGCAACCATTGGGGCTGGTTCAACGATCACTCAAAATATTGAGAAAGATGAGCTGGTGATTACTCGTGTGCCACAACGTCATATTCAAGGTTGGCAAAGACCGGTGAAGAAAAAGTAATTAACATTGCAAGGCGAACCAATGTGTTCGCCTTTTATGATTTGATGCCTTTTACTTTATAAAGGTTGTTCGAGTTGCTAAAATCATCGTCCATTTATAAAGACAGATAATTTCCTATGACAAAAAATAAAACAGGACTTTCGTTCCTTTGGGTAAGTGCGGTCGCTTTTATCCTTGATTTACTAACTAAATATATTGTAGTGCAACGCTTTGATCTCTATGAAAGCGTAAACATATTGCCCATTTTTAATTTAACCTATGTGCGTAACTATGGCGCAGCGTTTAGCTTTTTAGCTGAGCATGATGGTTGGCAGAAATATTTCTTTATTGTGCTTGCGATTGGGATTTCTTTGATGCTGGCTTACTTTATGAAAAAGAATTCGGCAGAGCAAAAATTACAAAATTCAGCTTATGCACTGATTATCGGTGGCGCATTAGCCAATATGGTGGACCGTGCGTATAACGGTTTTGTGGTGGATTTCTTAGATTTTTATTGGGATATTTATCATTATCCGGTATTCAATGTGGCAGATATTGCGATTTGTATTGGTGCGGGTTTATTAGCATTAGATGCCTTTAAAGGTGATAAAAAGAGCGGTCAAAAATGAAGATAATTTTAGCTAACCCTCGCGGATTTTGCGCGGGTGTCGATCGAGCCATTAGCATTGTTGAATTAGCACTTGAAATTCATGGTGCACCAATTTATGTACGTCATGAAGTGGTGCATAACCGTTTTGTGGTGAATGGTTTGCGTGAGCGTGGGGCGATTTTTGTAGAAGAATTAAGTGAAGTGCCAGATGGCGCCATTGTGATTTTCTCTGCTCATGGCGTGTCACAAGCCGTTCGTCAGGAAGCGAAAGATCGTCAGTTAAAAGTATTTGATGCAACTTGTCCGTTGGTAACCAAAGTACATATGCAAGTGGCGCGTGCGAGCCGCAAAGGGACGAAAGCGATTTTGATCGGACACAAAGGGCATCCCGAAGTGGAAGGCACAATGGGGCAGTATAATAACGCTGAAGGTGGTATTTTCTTAATTGAAAGCGTGGAAGATATTGCTCGTTTGCCGGTTCAAGAAAATGATGATTTAACCTTTATGACACAAACCACTCTTTCTCTTGATGATACGGCGGAAACTATCAGTGCATTGAAAGACAAATATCCTGCTATTCAAGGCCCACATAAAAACGATATTTGCTATGCTACAACCAATCGCCAAGAAGCAGTGCGTGAATTAGCGAAACAATGTGATTTAGTGGTCGTTGTAGGCTCTAAAAACTCATCGAATTCTAATCGTTTAGCTGAGTTGGCATCGCGTATGGGTGTGAAATCAAAATTGATTGATGATCCAAATGATGTGACAGCAGATTGGTTTGAAGGCGTTGAAACAATTGGCGTAACAGCAGGGGCCTCAGCACCCGAAGAGTTGGTGCAATCTGTGATTGCTCGATTAAAAGAATTTGGTGCGGATAGCATTGAAGAGCTTCAAGGCTTAGAAGAAAATATGTTCTTTGAAGTGCCAAAAGAGCTACGAATAAAAGAAGTAAACTAATTCTATTAAAAAAGTGCGGTTAATTTACCGCACTTTTTTGGTGTTATTTTATTTTTTATTGTGCACTTTAAGCCATTTTTGCATTTGTTCAATTTCTGCCTGTTGAGCGTTAATAATATTCTCAGCAAGCTTACGCATCTCAGGATCTTTTCCGTATTTTAATTCAACTTCTGCCATTTTTACTGCGCCAATATGGTGTGGCAACATACCTGCTGCAAAAGCAACATCAGGATCTTTATATTGCGCAGCTGCCATCATGTCTTGATGCATTTGACTCATACCTTGCATTAATTCTTGTTGCATTGCAGAATCTGTCGACATTGGCATATTCATGTGTGCTTGATGCGGTTGTTCATTAGCTTGGGCATAAATTGAAACTGCAGCAGCGCTAAGTGTGATAAAAGTCATAAGTTTTTTCATGTTTTTCTCCTATGTGATAACTGAATGAGCACGAATCATAAACCTTGACCTAAGGTTAAAGTCAATATTTATTCCGAAAATTTTTGGTGAGGTGCTAGAATAAGACAATATTTGATATGAGGGACAGAATCATGAAGCAAAAAATTGTGCTTGCCACGGGCAATAAAGGCAAAGTAAAAGAAATGGCAGACGTATTAGCCGATTTCGGTTTTGAAGTCATTGCCCAAACGGATTTAGGCATTGAAAGCCCAGAGGAAACTGGCTTAACGTTTGTCGAAAATGCGATCCTGAAAGCGCGTTATGCATCTGAAAAATCAGGTTTACCGGCCATTGCAGATGATTCCGGTCTTGTGGTGGATGCGTTAAATGGTGCGCCAGGATTGTATTCTGCACGCTATGCGGGTGTAGATGGTGAGGAAGCCGATGCGAAAAATCGTGAAAAATTACTGGCAGAATTAGCTGATGTACCAACTGAACGTCGCCAAGCAAAATTTGTGAGTACGATTGTGTTATTACAATACCCAAGTGATCCTTCTCCGATCATTGCTCAAGGTGAATGTGAAGGGAATATCATTTATGAAGAACGAGGTGAAAACGGCTTTGGTTACGATTCGCTCTTTTTTAGCCCTGAAAAAGGTTGTACTTTTGCAGAATTAGAAACCGTAGAGAAAAAGAAAATTTCTCATCGTGCTAAGGCGTTAGCCATTTTAAAATCAAAATTAAGCGTCTAAAGTGCGGTTAATTTTTAACGAGAATTTAAGGATACAAAATGATTGTGACAACAACCCCTAGTGTTGAAGGGAAACAAATCGTAGAATACAAACAAGTCGTCTTCGGTGAGGTGATTGCGGGTGCAAACTTCATGCGTGATTTTTTTGCTGGCATCACAGATGTGATTGGTGGGCGTTCTAGTGTTTATGAGCGTCGTATTAGTCGTGCGCGTCAAGATGCGTTGAAAGAACTTGAAGAAAAAGCATACGCCTTAGGTGCTAATGCCATTGTTGGCGTAGAGGTTAATTACACAACGGTAGGCACGAAAAGCATGTTTATGGTGATTGCAAGTGGCACGGCAGTGGTGGTGCGCTAAGGTCGTTTTTTCATTTACTTAAATGTAATTTTTGCGATCAGGATCGCAAAAGTGCGGTCAATTTCTTGCGTGTTTTTGGTGTTTCTTAAAAATGTCGCTGTTGATATAAATCAACGGTACTTTTTATTAATAAAGGGCATTTTTATGAAATTGATGAAACATTTATTTAGTTCATTATTTGTTGCAACCACAATGTTGAGCTCGCAAGTGTTTGCAGAAGAACAAGTGGCTGAACAGGCTCAACCTCAAGCGCAAGTTCAGCAACAAACTGCATCACAAACGACACAACAAGCAGTGAGTGATAAATTAAATATCAATACCGCCAGCGCATCAGAAATTCAAAAAGCGCTAATTGGTATTGGTGCGAAAAAGGCGGAAGCCATTGTACAGTATCGTGAAAAGCACGGTAATTTCACTATGGCAGAACAATTGCTTGAAGTACAAGGCATAGGTAAAGCAACCTTAGAGAAAAATCGCGATCGCATCGTGTTTTAATCTCTGTTATTTATATATAAAAAGCGGGATAGAGATATCTCGCTTTTTTTGTATTTGAGTAGAAAATTTACCAAAACTTGCAAAATATCAAATTTTTTTAGAATAAGTTGGGGATTTCTTGCAATGGTTTTATAAGAGAGTAGAATACCAAATGGGTATAGGAATACCTATGTTGTAGTATAAGAAATAATAAACCAACTATTTGGAGTTAGATATGGCATCAGAAAATTTAAATCAATCTTCTGTTGCGCTCACACCAGTTGAAGCAACGGATTATGCTGAAAGCGTTGCTGCGTATAAAGCGCAAAAACGCCCATTTTTATCATTTCTGTCTGGTATTAGTGCTGGGGCTTGTATTGCTTTAGCCTTTGTATTCTATACGACGACACAAACAGCAAGCGCAGGAGCGCCTTGGGGATTAACCAAGTTAGTTGGTGGATTAGTCTTCTCCTTGGGCGTAATTATGGTGGTGATTTTAGGTTCAGAATTATTCACCTCTTCTACTTTAACCTTAGTTGCCCGTGTAGGCGGAAAAATAACCACAACCCAAATGATTCGAAATTGGATTGTAGTATATTTGGGCAACTTCATAGGCGGTTTATTTATTGCTGCGGTGATTTGGTTTGGAGGACAAACCATGGCAGCAAATGGTCAATGGGGTTTAACCATTTTGGCAACCGCTCAACATAAGATTCATCATACTTGGTTTGAAGCATTTAACCTTGGTATTTTATGTAACATTATGGTGTGTGTAGCGGTATGGATGTCTTATTCCGGTAAAACTGTTACAGACAAAGCATTTATTATGATCATGCCGATTGGTTTATTTGTCGCATCAGGTTTTGAACACTGTGTGGCAAATATGTTTATGATTCCACTAGGCATTATCACAGCTCATTTTAGTACACCAGAATTTTGGCAACAAATTGGTGTGGATCCAATGAAATATGCAGACTTAGATCTTTATCATTTCATTGTGAAGAATTTAATTCCCGTAACGTTGGGCAACATTGTGGGCGGCGCAGTTTGTATCGGCTTATTCCAACGTTATTTAACTAAAGCTCACTAATGTACTAACGAACTAACAGACTTATTTTTTATCAATTAAAAAAGGAAATGACTATGTCAGAACTTAATGAAGCACAAAAAGTGGCGTGGACAGGGTTCGTTGCCGGTGATTGGCAAGAAAACGTCAACGTGCGTGATTTTATTCAGAAAAACTACACCCCGTATGAAGGTGATGATTCTTTCTTAGCTGGTCCAACCGAAGCGACAACAAAACTTTGGGAAACCGTAATGGAAGGGATCAAAGTTGAAAACCGCACTCACGCGCCATTAGACTTTGACGAACATACGCCTTCAACGATTATTTCTCACGCGCCAGGCTATATCAATAAAGATTTAGAAAAAATAGTTGGTCTTCAGACAGATGCGCCATTAAAACGTGCCATTATGCCATTTGGTGGCATTAAAATGGTGGAAGGATCATGCAAAATTTACGGTCGTGAATTAGATCCTGAAGTGAAAAAAATCTTTACTGAATATCGTAAAACCCACAACCAAGGTGTATTTGATGTTTATACGCCAGACATTTTACGTTGTCGTAAATCGGGTGTATTAACTGGTCTTCCAGATGCTTACGGCCGTGGTCGTATCATTGGTGACTACCGTCGTGTCGCACTTTATGGTGTTGACTTCTTAATGAAAGATAAATACGCACAATTCACTTCTTTACAAAAAGACTTAGAAGATGGCGTAAATCTTGAAGCAACTATTCGTTTACGTGAAGAAATCGCAGAACAACACCGTGCATTAGGCCAAATGAAACAAATGGCGGCAAGCTACGGTTATGATATTTCTAACCCTGCAACTAATGCTAAAGAAGCTATTCAATGGATGTATTTTGCTTATCTTGCTGCAATCAAATCACAAAACGGTGCAGCGATGTCATTCGGTCGTACTGCAACCTTTATCGATATCTATATCGAACGTGATTTAAAAGCGGGTAAAATTACTGAAACTGAAGCGCAAGAACTAGTTGACCACTTAGTCATGAAACTTCGTATGGTTCGTTTCTTACGTACGCCTGAATACGATCAATTATTCTCTGGTGACCCAATGTGGGCAACTGAAACCATCGCGGGTATGGGGTTAGATGGCCGTACATTAGTAACCAAAAATACATTCCGTATTTTACATACTCTTTACAACATGGGTACTTCTCCAGAGCCAAACTTGACTATCCTTTGGTCTGAACAATTACCTGAAAACTTCAAACGTTTCTGTGCGAAAGTATCGATTGATACCTCATCAGTTCAATACGAAAATGATGATTTAATGCGTCCAGACTTCAACAATGATGACTACGCAATCGCATGTTGTGTATCACCAATGGTTGTGGGTAAACAAATGCAATTCTTCGGTGCACGTGCAAACTTAGCGAAAACATTGTTATACGCAATCAACGGCGGTATCGATGAAAAATTAGGTATGCAAGTAGGTCCGAAAACTGCACCAATTACTGATGAAGTATTAGATTTTGATACAGTAATGACTCGTATGGATAGCTTTATGGATTGGTTGGCAAAACAATATGTGACTGCATTAAACGTAATCCACTATATGCACGATAAATATTCATACGAAGCAGCATTAATGGCATTACATGATCGTGATGTATACCGTACCATGGCTTGTGGTATCGCAGGTCTTTCTGTTGCGGCTGACTCACTTTCAGCAATCAAATATGCGAAAGTTAAACCGGTTCGTGGCGACATCAAAGATAAAGATGGCAATGTTGTTGCAACTAATGTAGCAATCGACTTTGAAATCGAAGGTGAATATCCACAATATGGTAACAACGATAACCGTGTTGATGACATCGCTTGTGACTTAGTTGAACGTTTCATGAAGAAAATTCAAAAACTTAAAACTTACCGCAATGCAGTGCCTACACAATCTGTATTAACCATTACTTCTAACGTGGTTTATGGTAAGAAAACGGGTAATACTCCAGATGGTCGTCGTGCTGGTGCACCATTCGGACCAGGAGCAAACCCAATGCACGGTCGTGACCAAAAAGGTGCGGTAGCATCATTAACTTCTGTAGCTAAACTTCCATTTGCTTACGCGAAAGATGGTATTTCTTATACCTTCTCAATCGTACCAAATGCGTTAGGTAAAGATGCCGAAGCACAACGCCGTAATCTTGCCGGCTTAATGGATGGTTATTTCCACCACGAAGCAACAGTTGAAGGTGGTCAACACTTAAATGTGAACGTGTTAAACCGTGAAATGTTGTTAGATGCAATGGAAAATCCGGATAAATATCCACAATTGACTATCCGTGTATCTGGTTACGCAGTACGTTTCAACTCTTTAACTAAAGAGCAACAACAAGACGTCGTAACCCGTACATTTACTGAGTCTTTCTAAGTAAATAAAATTATGTTTTAATATAAACCACTCACAGACTAGTTTTGTGAGTGGTTTATTTTTATATATAGGAGAGCAAATTATGTTAACAGTTATTGCCCAATTTTCAGTAAAAGCGGACAAAATTAATGATTTTCTAACCCAATGCCAAGAATTAATTAAGCATACTCGTCAAGAAACAGGATGTGTATCTTATGAATTACAACAAAATAGTGAGCAGGCTAATCATTATGTTTTTATTGAGCAATGGAAAAGCAAAGCCGATTTAGAACAACATTTTGCAACGTCACACTTTACCTCAATTGTACCTGTATTGGTCGAGTATTGTGAACAAGCGCCAGTGGTGCAAACCTTTCAAAAAGTTAGCGAATAATGACCGCACTTTGATAAATATATTTTAATTATGAGCCTGATTTTAAGTCAGGCTCATTTTTTATAGATGATATTTTTGGTAAAATTTAGCTAGATTAATTTTTTGGAAATTTATGTATGTCTGTGCTAGGAAGAATTCACTCCTTTGAATCCTGTGGAACCGTGGATGGCCCGGGTATTCGTTTTATTTTATTTATGCAAGGCTGTTTAATGCGTTGCAAATATTGCCATAACCGTGATACTTGGGATCTTGATGGTGGGCGCGAAATCAGTGTGGAAGAACTCATGAAAGAAGTCGTGAGCTATCGCCATTTTATGAATGCAACTGGTGGTGGTGTGACAGCATCAGGTGGTGAGGCAATTCTTCAAGCAGAATTTGTGCGTGACTGGTTCCGAGCTTGTAAAGCAGAAGGGATTAATACTTGTTTAGATACTAATGGGTTTGTACGTCATTATGACCATATTATTGATGAACTACTCGATGTAACCGATCTCGTTTTGCTTGATTTAAAAGAACTGAACGACAAAGTACACCAGAATTTGATCGGCGTACCGAATAAACGGACGCTGGAATTTGCGAAATATTTGCAAAAACGTAATCAGCGTACCTGGATTCGTTATGTAGTAGTTCCAGGCTATACAGATAACGATCATGATGTTCATCTGCTCGGACAGTTTATTGAAGGTATGACCAATATTGAAAAAGTCGAACTTCTACCTTATCATCGATTAGGTGCCCACAAATGGAAAACCCTTGGGTTTGACTATGAACTCGAAGATGTATTGCCACCGACAAAAGAGTCGCTTGAGCATATTAAAAATATCTTAGAGGGATACGGACACACCGTAAAATATTAAGCGATAGTATGAAATGGTAAACAGCAAGCTTCAGTAAGCTTTAAGGAGAGAAAAATGAAAAAATTAGCATTAACGTTTTTAGGTATAGCCCTTTTAGCAGGCTGTTCAGCTGTCCAACCGACACTTTCTCAAGAAGAGGTGAAACTAAGCCCACCTTCTAAAGATAGAGTGGGTTATGTTCGATTGGTAAAAGATAAAAATTACTATATTGATGCTGATTCTATTTGGGTCGATAACCAAGATTTAAACCAAGTGCATTTTGATGCAGTCGTAAATTTGGATAAAGGTTTATATGTGTATCCAAACGAAACTAGACGTTATGCACGTTCTGTTCGCCAATATAAAATCTTAAACTGTAAGAACTACCATTTAACCCAAGTTCGTACCGATTTTTATGATGATTTCTGGGGCGAAGGTTTACGTGCAGCACCGAAAAAACAAGAGAAATACACCATTAGTTTAAAGCCGAATACAACGCTCTATGCTGCCGCACAAATCATTTGTGTGAACTCAGATAGAAAACCTTCTTTAGAGTTAGAAGGCTCAAAAGCAAAATAATCAATCAAAGTGCGGTTAGAAATAACCGCATTTTTTATGAAAAACTCATATGTTTAATATTTTTCATTTATGGTAACAATGGTAATCCCAATTCTTTCAAAAATACATTATGTTTTTCCGTAGCCTCTTTAATTTTTACATCTAAATCCATCAAAATACTATGATTAGCAAATAAATCAATTTCTTCCTCAGTAGGCGTATTGTTGACATAGCGGGCAATATTCAGATTGTAGCCGTTATCCTCAATTTCCTGCATAGATACACGGCGAGAGTAGCCCTGTTCTTCTTTACGGTATTGGTAGCAGTCTACAATTTTTTCAATATGTTCGCCTGTCAGGCGGTTTTGGCGTTTGCCTTTTTCAAAATAATCGGCGGCATTGATAAACAAAACGTCGTCTTCTTTTTTACATTTTTTCAACACCAAAATGCAGACTGGAATACCTGTTGAATAAAACAAATTGGCAGGCAATCCGATAACGACATCGATATTATCGTCTTTGAGTAGTTTTGTGCGGATTTTTTCTTCCGCACCACCTCGGAACAACACACCATGCGGCAGAATGATAGCCATCGTGCCGCTATCGCTTAAAAAATGGAAACCGTGCAGCAAAAAGGCGAAATCTGCTGCCGATTTAGGGGCAAGCCCATAGTTTTTGAAGCGGAAATCGTTTGCCAAATCCTCTTTCGGCTCCCAGCGGTAACTGAACGGCGGATTGGCAACAACGGCATCGAATTCCAGCTTCTTCGCAGGATTCATTTCATTGAGAATATCCCAATCGTTGAGCAGAGAATCGCCGTGATGAATGGTAAATTCTGTATCCTTTACACCGTGCAGCAGCATATTCATCCGCGCCAGGTTGTAGGTGGTAATATTCTTTTCCTGTCCGTAGATTTTGCCGATATGCCCGTCTTCTTCCGCCATCTGATGACGCACATTCAGCAATAAAGACCCCGAACCGCAGGCAAAGTCCAGCACATTGTCCAGCTTTTTCTTTTTGCCGCTGGCGGGGTTTTGGCTGTCAAGTGTAACAATCCGCGATAAAATCGTGGAAACCTGCTGCGGCGTGTAAAACTCGCCGGCCTTCTTGCCAGAGCCGGATGCGAACTGGGCAATCAGGTATTCATAAGCATCGCCCAAAGCATCGCTATCGGTAGAAAATTCATTGATGCCTTCAGCGATTTTCTTGATGACCTCGCTTAATCGCTTATTTCGTTCTTCGTAATTTTTGCCAAGCTTTTCCGAATTTAAATTAATTTCGGAAAACAAGCCGCCAAACGTGCTTTCAAAAGACTCGTTTTCAATATATTTAAAACCCTCTTGCAAAGTATTTAATAATTTACTGCTTTGAATCCGTGCAAGTTCAGCAATGCTGCCCCAAAGAAAATCGGGCTTAATAACATAATGTACTTTACGGCGCATCTGTTTTTCAAAATCAGCGACGAAGTCAGCATTTTCTTCATACCACACGGCAAGCGGTGTGCGTTTGTCTTCATCGCTCAATTGCGGATAATCTCGCCCCAATTCCTTTTGTGCAGCAAGCTCATAATTATCGGACAGATAACGTAAAAACAGAAATGACAGCATATAGTCGCGGAAATCGTCGGCATTCATCGCCCCGCGCAGTTGGTCGGCGATTGCCCATAGTGTTTTGCCGAGTTGGTTTAATTGTTCTTGGGTCATGGCTACTTCTCGATTAATTTTGGTAAAGAAAAGTGGTATTTATCTAAGAAGTTTTGGAAGATTTCTTTAAATAAATCCTTGTTATCTTGATTCATTTCCCTAGGCTCATAAATAGAATGATTACCGTGACTCAATAAATTTAGAGCTCGAGCATATAGAATCTCATCATCAATACCTGTCAGGCAATCTGAAAAATTATTGTAACCTAAGAAACTAGAAGTTTTTTCTAAGATACTTCTTAGCATATTAAAGTGATATGTATATATTGAATTACTATCAATAGCCGCTTGTATCTTACTGAGGCTGGCTATATGATGAAAAAAAGGGACATCATCAGTTACTTGGAGATGAAGATAATTTGTCGTTTTATCTTTGTGTAAAAAATATTTCTTATGCTCCTGCTTTTTTAATTCATTGCACATGACATTAAAGAATAATCCATGATGTGATGAAATGATTGCTTTAAATTTATCTTTATTTTCCTTTAATAATTTTGCCAAATCACAAGCAATTGAAATGGTGTTGTTATCATCTAAAGATGAAACAGGGTCATCAATATAAATATATTTAACCCATTGGTAAGATTCATGTCTATCTGAAACTAATTGACATAATGCCAGAAAAAAGCACCAAATAAAAATAACCTCTTCCCCTCGCGATATTTTAATTAATTTATCTGGTTGAGTTGGGTTGGTAAATGATATGTACCAATCATCATAGTTAATCCAGAAGTTAAAATCCGCATATCGATTTAGATAAAATGAAATTTTTCCTTCCAATGCTAGTTCTTTTAATCCGCTAAAGAATTTTGAATCAGAATTGAGTAGTAATTTTGGTTCGTGACCATCATTAATAAAATCATTATTCCAATAAAATAAGTCTTCAGTATATGCGTTGAAATAAAGGGTGTTGGTTTGGTTTTTATTCTTCTTTTGATTTTGTTTTTTTACTTCCATAGATAGGCAGGTTTTACCTGTGCCATTGTAAGCATAGAGCAAGACAAAATCTTTATTATTTAAATCATCCCGAATTCTATTGGCAAGCCCTCTCATGGTTTTATAGGTTGTAATTTTTATTTGATTATTATTCATGTTAGTTCCTAAATATTGGGAAAAGCTGCTGCATCAGTCCCTTCTTATGGTCTTTCAGACGGCCTATCTGTTCGTTTTCTTCGCTGATCAGCTTGTCTAGTGATGACAGGCAATCGGCGATGGCTTGTTGTTCTTTTTCTAAACTTGGTTTAGGTATAAGTATAGTTGATAATTTGGCTTGGTTTAATTTTGGCTGCGCCATTCCCGTTAAATAATATTCAAGATTTATAGAGTTTAAATAATTCTCTACTATAATTTGGGTGGCTATATTTTTAAAACGTAAAACATGAGCGTGATTATTCACCCATGTTTTGCCTGAAATTGAAAATGCAATAGGATAATTCCTATCTATTAAATTTGCTCCGTCTTCAGAAACACATAATAAATCTTCATTAAAAATAAATTTATCAATATAATCAATAATACCTGATGCCCCGTAGTAGGGTATTTTCCCGCTTTCTCTATCTTGAGTGGTAATAGGAATACGTCTTGCATCTAAATTTTCACAAATATCCCCCAACTCAACAACCTCCCAACCTTCGCAATCTTTAAATTGCGGGAATCTAAGTTTCGGATAAACTATTTGCTTGCTTGCTTGCTTGCTTGCTTGCTTGCTTGCTTGCTTGCTTGCTTGCTTGCTTGCAGATCATTGTGGCTTGGGAATAACTGCTGCATCAAGCCTTTTTTATGCTGTTTTAAGGCGGCGAGTTTTTGTTCTTGCAATTCAATTAATTCGTCGATGGAAGACAGGCAATCGGCGATTTTTTGTTGTTCTTCTGATTTCGGTGGTACCCCAACAGAAATTTGTGCGAATTTATCAAATTTTAAGTTTAAAGTATCTTTTACTAATCCTTGAGAATAGCGATGAAATTCAGAAATTAAGTTAGGTAGCTTAAAATAGAATGAATAAAAGAAACTATTAATATGATTCTTAGGAATACATATTGTATATGCAGGACTAACAATACCCTCCATATTGACAAAGGCGCTTCTTCCTTCCCACATTCTCATTGTGTTATACGCAATATCCCCATAACACACTCTTAAATATTTTGACTTATCTAAACTAGAGTTATTTTTTCTATTAGTTTCAGCTTGAGGAATAATTCCATTTTGCTCTGTTAAAGAAAGCAACGGGAGATTTGGGTATCCTTTTTCTTTTCTTTCAGTAAATAAATTTCCCAAATCATCTTTTCTCCACCCTAATTCCACCTGAAACTCTGGAAACCGCAGTTTTGGGGTAACACGTTCTTGTTTATCGTCTTGTTTGTCTATGTTTGTTGTATTCATTGTCTATGCTCTTTAGTCTTTGCTTAGAAAATATTCAAATAACGGGTCATGACATACATCCTTCCACGTTTATTGCCTGTGATTTCCTGCAAAATGCCCAACTTTTCAAATTCTTTTAACAGTGAATTGGCAGTTGATGACGATACGCCCAAGTTGTTTTCTACGTTTTGTGCGGTCTGTATCGGTTGTGTATAAAGCAGTTTCAACAGGCTGTTTGCGGTTTCTGCCCGCTTGCCCAAACTCATAACAACGGCGTGCATTTCTTGTTGCAACGCCAGAATTTGACGGAAAACCTGACAGCCTTTTTTTGCCGTTTCTTCTACACCATTTAAAAAGAATAAAATCCAATGTTTCAAATCATTCCGTAGGCGTACTGCCATAAGTGCATCGTAATAGCTGGCCCGATTGCGCTCAAAAAAATCTGATATATAGAAAGACGGTTTTTCCAATACGCCATGGCCAATTAAATACAAGGGAATCAGTAAACGCCCAACACGCCCATTGCCATCTAAAAATGGATGAATGGTTTCAAATTGGTAGTGGCTGATGGCGATACGGATAAGATGCGGCACAAATATGTCTTCATTGTGCCAAAACAGCTCCAAATCACTCATTAATTCAGGCACGTTTTCATAATGCGGGGGGATAAATGCTGCGTCCATTAAACTTGAACCGCCAATCCAGTTTTGACTGCTGCGAAATTCACCGGGCAGTTTTTCTTTGCCCCTTGCTCCACTGATTAAAGTATGGTGTGTTTGTTTAAGCAGGCGGTTGGACAGCGGTAGTGTTTTTAGCCCGTCAACCGCTTGGTTCATGGCTTTGATGTAATGTTGTACTTCACGCCAATCATCGCGTTTTTCAGGTTGGATTTGATCTTCGGGCATTAATGCTTCGTCAAGCTGAGTTTGCGTGCCTTCAATTTTGCTGGATGTTTGTGCTTCTTTGGTGATATGCATTTGAATAAATAAGTCAATATCAGGCACAATCAGCGAAAAAGCATTCAGTTCACCCAAGGCTTTGGTTGCCCGCTCCAGCATAAAGTTGATTTTGGGATCTTCCCACGACCACGGCTTGTTGATGAGCGTCGGCTCAAAACTGTTGTATTGGTAGCGTTTTTCCCATTTGCCTGCTTTGAAGGTTTCGATTTTTTGTATTGCTGACATAAATTTACCTTGATTTTGTGTTTTCCTTAAAATAACACACTTTCTTATTTCGAGAAAACGCATTTCCTCAAAATAATAAGCGCTGTTATTTCGAGAAAACAGCTTTTCTCGAAATAAACGTTGCCGTTATTTTGAGAAATCGCACTTTTTACTCATACGCTTTCAATCCCGAGATCTCTTTGCCCTTTGCCAATTTCTTCAGCAAAGGCATGAGGTCTTCCATCAAGGCGAGTTCTTTAATGCGACGTTCTTTCCAGCTTAAATCCAGCGGCTCAAGCAGGTCGGTCAGTTTTTCACCGTCGAAAATCATTCTATCCATAATTTCGTTGACGAATGCGGACAGGGTTGCGCTCGAGATGCCGTGTTTGTCGGAAAGCGCGGTCAGTTTTTTGTCTGTTTTTTCTTGGCAGAATACCTGATAGCCTGTTTTTAATTCATCTACGCTGGTATGTTTATTCCAATCCAAACTACGGATATATTCGATAATATCTTCTTTTTCATCGACTAAATCGCTGCTAGAAGCAATGAGTTCTTCAACTTGTTGAATGCTCATTTTTTGTTTTTTCGGTTTAGACGGGTTTTCGGCAATCAACCGCATGATGTAGTCGTAATCAATAATGGCAGATGAAAAGAGGACGAATTCAAAATCCAGTTGTTCGATTTCTTGAGGTAAAACAGTGTCTTTCTTACCAGTTTGTTCTTTATAGCGTTGCGCCATATCCAGATATACGCCTTTGAAAGCACGCTGGGTATCGGCGGGCAGAATGGCTTCTATTTCTTGCTTTTGTTCTTCACTTAAATCGGTGTATTGCCCTAGCTGGGTTTTGTAGCGTTGTACTTCTTTAAATAGGTTAAGAAAACCAGCGCGCGCGTTGTCGCCTTTAAGGTTATAAACTTCGGATGGTTCACATGCCACGCCTTGCGAGGACATAAAGTCTTCAAGCTGGCTCATGGCGTTTTGCAGTTTAGTCATGACAATTTCTGCAGGATCGACTATCCAGATTTCTTTGGCTCGGTCTTCATCTTGCCCTGAAAAGCGTTTGATGGCTTCATCTACCTGCGCCTCTTGTCCTCGAAAATCGAGGATATTGCCGTAGGGCTTGCTGGCGTTCAAAACGCGGTTAGTACGGGAAAAGGCTTGGATTAAGCCGTGGTACTTGAGATTTTTATCGACATAGAGCGTGTTCAAATATTTGCTGTCGAATCCGGTCAACAGCATATCGACGACGATGGTGATGTCGATTTTGTTTTTGTGCGCATAATCTTTGTCGGGATATTGGTGGTCTTTGATGCGTTTTTGAATATCCTGATAGTACACATCGAATTCACCGATGCTGTGGTTGGTACGGTATTGGCGGTTGTAGTCTTCAATAATAGCTTTTAAGGCTGCTTTTTTGCCTTCTGGGTCAGTTTGATTATCGAATTTTTCCTGTTGTAAATCTTCCTGCATTTGAACTATGTCGGATTGGTTTTTGTGGTCATCTTTCTGCATTGCCTGTGCAGGCGGCGAGAAAACGCAGGCGATGTTCAACGGCTCAAATTCGGGATTGTCTGCTTGCAGCTTAGCTTGGGCGGACTTGAATAATTCGTAATATTCGATGGCATCGTTAATGGACGCGGTAGCAAAAATAGCGTTGAAGCGGCGCTCGCCACCCGTTGCTGCGTCGTGTTTGCTTAAAATGGAATCGACAATTGCCTGTTTCGTGGCGGGATGGGCGGCGGAAATGGGTTTATCGCCTTCGGCTTTGTAATAATCGATATGGAATTTCAAGACGTTGCCGTCGTCAATAGCATTAGTGATGGTGTAGGCGTGCAACTGCTGTTCAAAGATGTCTAAGGTCGTCTGAAGTGTAGCATCCGTGCCATCAATACGTTTGTAACTGGCATTTTCTTCAAAAATCGGTGTGCCAGTAAAGCCAAACAGCTGAGCTTTCGGGAAGAAGTTTTTAATCGCCCGATGGTTGTCGCCGAATTGGCTTCTATGACATTCGTCAAAGATAAACACCATTCGTTTGTCTTTGAGTATGCTTAATTGGTTGTGGTATTTGCTGTTTTCTTTGAGTGCCAAGCCGAGTTTCTGAATAGTAGTTACGATGACCTTGTCAGCGTAATCGTCCGACAGCAAACGGTTTACCAAAGTTTGGGTGTTGGTATTTTCTTCAACGCAGCCTTCTTGGAAACGGTTAAATTCCTCACGGGTTTGGCGATCAAGGTCTTTTCTATCTACAACAAACAGACATTTATCGATATCGGGATTGTCTTTGAGCAGAGTTGAGGCTTTAAAGGAAGTCAGTGTCTTACCGGAACCGGTAGTGTGCCAGATATAACCATTACCGCGACTTTGATGAATGCAATCCACAATCGCTTTGACGGCATAAATTTGGTAAGGACGCATCATTAACAGTTTTTGCTCACTGGCAACCAACACCATATAACGACTGATCATTCTGCCCAAAGTGCATTTTTCTAAAAATTTATCGGCAAAGTCGTAGAGATGGTTGATTTTGTTGTTGGATTCGTCAGCAAAATGGTAAACGGGCAGGAAGCGTTCATCTGCAGCGAAGGAAAAATGTTCATTTGAGTTATTAGCAAAATAATAGGTACTGCTTTCGTTACTGACAATAAAAAGCTGCATAAAGCATAAAAGACTGTTACCGTAGCCGTTTCCCGTATCATTTTTGTAGTCGATAATCTGCTCAATCGCTTTTATCGGCGGAATTTGCAGGGTTTTTAGCTCGATTTGTACCAACGGAAGCCCGTTAATTAACAAAATTACGTCATAACGGTGATGGCTGTTTTCAGTATTGATACTCAGTTGGCTGATGACTTCGTAGTCATTCTTACACCAGTCTTTGATATTAACCAGAGTATAGTGGAGCGGAGTCTCATCTTCGCGAATGAAAGTATTGGTCTCGCGTAGGAGCTTCGCAGCAGAAAACACATCAGGCTTGATGATTTCCAGTTTTAAGCGTTCAAATTCGCTATTAGTTAAACGGACGCGGTTCAATTGCTCGAATTTTTGACGGAAATTTTTTTCGAGCGATTCTCGGTCATGAATATCGGGACGGTGGGTATATTTTAAATCAATGAGTTTTTGGATAAATTTTTGTTCAATATTTGATTCTTTTAGATGCATAACAAGATAAGCAATAAGCTAAATAAATTATGTACAAGTGTATAACAAAAACGGCCAATATTCATCAAATATTGACCGCTCTTTTTATCTCATTATAAAAGATTATTTCACACGAGAAACGTATTCGCCTGAACGAGTATCGACTTTAATCACTTCACCGATTTGAACGAAAAGAGGTACTTTCACCACAGCGCCAGTGCTTAATGTTGCTGGTTTACCGCCTGTACCTGCAGTATCACCTTTAAGACCAGGGTCTGTATCGATGATTTCTAATTCTACGAAGTTTGGTGGAGTAATGCTGATTGGTGCACCATTCCATAAAGTCACGATACAATCTGCTTGATCTAATAACCATTTTTCTGAATCACCCACTGCTTTTGCATCAGCAGAGTATTGTTCGAATGTTTCTGGGTGCATGAAATACCAGAATGCATCATCTTTGTATGAATAAGTGAGGTTAAGATCCATAACATCAGCAGCTTCAACCGAAGTACCAGATTTGAAGTTTACGTCTAATACTTTGCCTGAAATTAATTTACGAATACGAGTACGAGTAAAAGCTTGGCCTTTACCTGGTTTAACGAATTCGTTTTCAACGATCACACAAGGCTCACCGTCTTGCATAAATTTTAGACCTGGTTTGAAATCACTGGTAGTATATGTAGCCATATTAAAAATATCCTAAAAAATAGAGATTGTTTGAAAGTGCGTATTTTAACCCGAAATATTGCGATTAGAGAAGAACAAAATTGGTTAGAAACCCTAAAAAATGCGATTTCTGATCCGAAAATCTTATTAAAAACCTTAAATTTGCCTGTTGAAGATTTTGCCGAGGACATCGCCGCTCGTAAACTTTTTGCTATGCGAGTGCCTTTACCTTTTGTTGAAAAAATGGAAAAGGGGAATCCTAAAGACCCACTTTTTTTGCAAGTGATGACGGCTCAACAAGAATTTATTGAAGCGGAGGGTTTTAGCCAAGATCCTTTAGATGAGCAGCAAAAAAATGCCGTGCCTAATATTCTGCATAAATATCAAAATCGTTTGCTGTTTATGGCAAAAGGGGGCTGTGCAGTCAATTGTCGTTATTGCTTTCGTCGTCATTTTCCCTATGAACAAAACCCAGGCAATAAAACCAGTTGGCAACAAGCAATAGACTATATTGCCGCACATCCTGAAATCGAAGAAGTGATTTTTTCGGGGGGCGATCCGATGATGGCGAAGGATAGTGAATGGGCGTGGCTATTAGAACGCCTTGAAAAGATACCGCACTTACAACGTTTGCGTATTCACTCTCGTTTGCCTGTCGTGATTCCAGAGCGCATTACGGATGAATTTTGTGATTTATTGCTAAAAAGCCCATTACAAACAGTGTTTGTGACGCATATCAATCATCCAAATGAAATTGATGAAGAACTCGCTTTGGCTATGCAAAAACTGGTAGACGCCAAGGTCACGTTACTCAATCAATCCGTCCTTTTAAAGAATGTGAATGATAACCCACATACATTAAAAGCATTGAGCGATAAGCTGTTTCAAGCAGGAATTTTGCCTTATTACTTGCATTTGTTGGATAAAGTGCAGGGTGCGAGCCATTTCTATATTTCAGATGAGAAAGCGTTACAAATTTACAAAGAATTACAGACACTCACCTCCGGTTATTTAGTGCCCAAATTAGCGAGAGAAATCGGAGGGGAACCAAATAAAACTTTATACACATCTTAAGATCCGATAAAATGGACTTAGTTTTTCACCGCACTTTTGTGTGATCTTTAGTTTAGCAAATCGAGGTAACATCGTGGATAAGCAAAATCAATCTAATGACAATTCATCTCAAAATGAATTAGATTTAGGACTTAATCATTCTGACGCTATTACACCAAGAAAACGGGTTCAATCAATTGACTCAATTTTTGATAAAGCCAAAGGCCTTTTTGGTAAAAAAGAACAACCAGATACGCAATTTCATGTTCGTCGAGAGCCGACTTTTGGCTCGACAACAAGTGAACATTTTTCACCTGCTCAAGCATTTCAAAGTGAAAATGCTGAACAGTCAGAGCCATCAAGCGCTTTCGGAACTCAAGAGCCTGTTGAGAATGTTCGGGTAGAAAACGTAGCGGGAGAAAAAGTGGTTTTTGAAAACTCACCTGCAGAAGAGATTGTGGAAGAAGTGACAACTCAAGCAGAAACAGTTGCACCAGCAGCCGCTGCTGCAGCAAGCTTGAAATCACCTGAAAAATGGAAGGTTCTACAAATGTTACCAGAAAAACATCGTCGTTTATTTATTGCTATTTTGGGTTTAGTGGTATTACTGATCATTTTCTTCACTCTAAAACCAAATTCAGATACGGTGGAGTCTTTCGAACAACAAAATGGTAATGAAATACCAGTTCAATTCCAATCATTGGATCAGTCTCAACCAGTTGAAACAACCGTATTAGATAACAATAATACTACGGCTCCTGCAACAACAGAACAAACAGCAAATGAGGCCAAATCAGATACACCTCCAGCAATGGAATATGTAGGTGATAAAGCAGATGCCGCTAAATCACAAACTGCAGAGCCTGCACAACAAACTGTTGCTCAACAACCTGCAACACAAGCTCCAGCTCAACCAACTGTTGCTCCGACAGCAGCTAAAGATCCAGTGAAAACTGCACAACCAGCTGTAGAAAAACATACGGCAACGGTTGAGCATAAAGCAGAACCACGTCGTGAACAGACACAAGTTGTTCAAGAGAAAAAACAGTTTAAATCAGCTGACAAAGCGAGCACTCAACCGACTCAAACGGTAAGAAAAGAGCAAGTTAAAATTCAAGATGCTAAACCAGTTGTGACTAAAGATAATAAAGTTCAAATTGTGGAAGCGAAATCTGCAACCAACAAGGCTGTGAAAGCTGGAGAACCAGTAGCTCAAACTGCTTCAACAGGTGCAACAAAAACATTAACTGTGCCGCAAGGGGTTTCACTGATGCAAGTATTCCGTGATAATAAATTGAATATTGCTGATGTGAATGCGATGACTAAAGCACCAGGGGCAGGTAATGTCTTAAGCAGTTTCAAACCTGGTGATAGAGTACAGGTTTTATTGAACAGTCAAGGACGTGTGAATCAACTTCGTTTATCGAATGGAAGTAAGTTTATTCGTCAATCTGATGGTTCATATCAATATAAAAAATAATTTTTAATGGGCGAGCAATCGCCCATTTTTCTAGATAAGATTGTTTATCTCTGTTCATTTTATGAAGTGAGCAATGATAAAAATTTTTATGGAAATAATATTTATGTTAAGAAAATTAATTTTAATTTTGACCGTAGTTGGGTTATCAGCTTGTACCCAAAACATGGTCTTAAATCAACCAACTTTACAAAAAATGAAAGTCCAAACGCTTGATAAGAAATCTCAAAAGGGATTAGTAACAGTTTATCTGTGTGAAGGAAATAAAGAAGTGAGCGTGATGCATATTAGACAGAAAAAAAAGAGTAAAAAAATATTAAGTCAAGTAACAGTAACTTTTAATGGTGTAACTGAAAAGCTAATGCGCGTGATTTCGGAACGAGGTAGAAATTATGCGAATATTCGTTGGTACTGGCAGGAACGTGATGACTTCAGCCAATTACAAACTAGCGTAGGCGAAGTACTTGCGGAACGCTGTGTTAAATAGCAAATGAATTAAAATCAGGTAAGTCATTCTTTATGGATTTCCAACGTGGCTTTGTGCTACATCGTCGTCCTTATAGTGAAACCAGTCTTTTGGTGGATTTATTTACGGAGGAAACAGGGCGTTTGACGGTTATTGCAAAAGGTGCACGAGCGAAACGTTCTGCATGGAAATCTGTTTTACAGCCTTTTACGCCATTGCTTCTACGTTGGTCGGGGAAAGGCGCATTAAAAACACTCACCAAAGCTGAGCCGGCTGCGATTACATTACCTTTACAACAGACGGCTCTATACAGTGGGTTTTATGTAAATGAGCTGATTACACGAGTGATCGAGCCAGAAACAGCCAATCCACAGCTTTTTCGGCATTACTTACAATGCTTAACAGGTTTAGCGATTGAATCACAGATCGAACCTACATTACGCTTATTTGAATTTCATTTACTTAAAATCTTAGGTTATGGTATTGATTTTTTGCATTGTGCTGGCTCAGGTTTGCCAGTGGATGAATCGATGACTTACCAATACCGTGCGGAAAAGGGTTTTATCGCTTCATTGGTGAAAGATAACTTGACCTTTTATGGTCGAGATCTACTCGCCTTTGACCGTTTAGAATTCACCGATGAGGCAGTTTTACAAGCGGCAAAACGTTTTACTCGCATCGCACTTAAACCTTATTTAGGTGACAAACCGCTGAAAAGCCGAGAATTATTTACGCAAAATGTACTTTATTTAAAATAATTCCTTTCTTTGATACAAATAGATTAAAACACCATCATGGCTTTACTTTACGCTCCACAAAAAAAACAGAAAACCACACAAAAAATCGTCGCTGAAATTCAGGATTTAGATTATCAAGGGCTAGGTGTCGCCAAAATTCAAGGTAAAACCTGGTTCATTGAAAATGCCTTGCCAATGGAAAAAGTGGAAGCGGTAGTGACCGATGAAAAACGTCAATATGGATTAGCGACTGTACAGAAATGGCTACAAGAGAGTAATCAGCGTGTTGAGCCACAATGTCGTTATTATGGGCGTTGTGGTGGATGCCAAGGCCAGCATATTCCGGTAGAAATGCAGCGTAAAGCCAAAGAGAAAGCCCTTTTTTCTCGTTTAAGTAAATTGCAAGCAGAACCCATTCAATTAATGCCCATGATTTGTGGCGAACAATGGGCTTATCGTCGTCGAGTACGATTAAGTTTACTGTGGAATGCGAAAAACAAAACTATTGAAATGGGATTTCGTCAGAAAAACTCCAATCAGTTAGTCAGTATTCAGCAATGCTTAGTCGCAGAGCAAGCAATTAATGATCTTATCCCAAAATTGACCGCACTTTGGGCGCAATATTCAGCCCCGAAACAATTAGGACATATTGAATTGGTTTCTGCTGAGAATGGCGTAGCTATGTTGTTACGCTATAAAGGAAATTTAGCCGAAACTGACCGCACTTTGTTGCTCGAGTTTGCACGCATCAATGCTGTGAATTTGTTTTTACAAGATGATCAAGGTATCCAACTTGTGCATGGTGAAATGCCTTATTATGCGTTAGATGATATTCGTTTATCTTTTGATATCCGTGATTTTATTCAAGTGAATACTCACTTAAATCAGCAAATGGTTGAGACTGCTTTAGATTGGCTTAATTTGAATCAGGATGATCATGTCTTAGATTTATTCTGTGGCATGGGCAATTTCACGTTGCCTTTAGCTAAACGCGTGAAAAGTGCGGTTGGAATTGAAGGTGTTTTTGATATGGTGCAAAAAGCCCAAACGAATGCACAGTTTAACCACATTGAGAATGTTGAATTTTATCAAGCCGATTTAGACCAAGCTTTTTCAGAACAGCCTTGGGCAAAACAACATTTCAATAAAATTCTTCTCGACCCGCCTCGTAGCGGTGCGGCTTTTGCACTAAATGCGTTATGTGAGCTTGGTGCAGAAAGTATTCTGTATGTATCTTGCAATCCCGCAACTTTAGTACGAGATGCAGAAATACTTCGCTCTTTCGGGTATCGTATCATCAAAACGTCCATGATTGATATGTTCCCATATACCAGCCATTTGGAGTCGGTGACATTATTTCTTAAATAAGCTATAAATTCTGATAGAATAATCAGGCTTTTTTGTTGTCTTAAAAAAGACAACTCGGTTGACAGGATGTCGCCGAGCCATATTCATCAACAAGGGGGTATTATGGTTGCAGTTCGTGGTTCTCACTTATCAAATCCGCAAGATTTTGTGATCGAACAATGGTGTTCGAGCCTTAAACTTCTAACTTCAACTGAAAAATCCCTAATTAATGCCTGGTATTATGCTCAAGCTAAGATGGCTGAACACGCAGCTCAAATGAAAAATGCAATTCTTACGTTGCAATCCGGCGTGGAGATGGTGGAAATCCTGCATGAAATGAATATGGACAGTGAAAGTTTGCTCACTGCGATGCTATTTCCATTAGTGGCCAACCAACTCGTCGATTGGGAACAAATTCAAGAAGATTTCGGTCCAAAAATCACTAAACTACTCAAAGGCGTAGAAGAGATGGATAATATTCGTCAGCTCAACGCCAGTCATTCTGCTAATGCCTCTCAAGTAGATAATATGCGCCGAATGCTCCTTGCGATGGTAGATGATTTCCGTTGCGTGATAATCAAACTTGCTGAACGTATTACCTTTCTTCGTAATGCAGAAAATCATGTTTACGAAGAAGAAAAAGTGTTAGCAGCGAAAGAATGTTCCAATATTTATGCCCCGTTGGCAAATCGTTTAGGTATCGGTCAATTAAAATGGGAGCTTGAAGATTACTGCTTCCGTTATTTACATCCAGAACAATATCGAAATATTGCTCAATTATTGCACGAGCGTCGTTTAGACCGTGAGCAATATATTGCTGATTTTGTAACAGAATTAACCGGTTATTTAAAAGAAAATATCGAGCAGGTTGAGGTTTACGGTCGTCCAAAACATATTTATAGTATTTGGCGAAAAATGCAAAAGAAACATTTGGAATTCAGTGGTTTATATGATGTAAGAGCGGTCAGAATTATCGTGCAAAAATTGCAGGATTGTTATACCGCGCTTGGTATCGTGCACACTCATTTCAAACATTTACCAAAAGAATTTGATGACTATGTCGCCAATCCAAAACCGAATGGCTATCAATCTATTCATACCGTCGTATTAGGTAAAGGCGGCAAGCCGATTGAAGTGCAAATTCGTACTCAACAAATGCATGATGATGCGGAACTTGGGGTTGCAGCACACTGGAAATACAAAGAGGGAACGACAGGTAGTCTTTCTGCTTATGAAGAAAAAATCACTTGGTTGCGTAAATTACTTGCATGGCAAGATGATATTACAGATTCTGGCGAAGTGATGGCCGAATTGCGTAGCCAAGTGTTTGATGACCGAGTCTATGTGTTTACACCGAAAGGTGAAGTCGTGGATTTACCAACGGGTTCAACACCGCTTGATTTTGCTTATGCGATCCACAGTGAAATTGGACACCGTTGTATTGGCGCAAAAGTTGGGGGACGTATCGTACCATTCACTTATCACCTACAGATGGGTGAGCAAGTGGATATCATCACACAGAAAAATCCAAATCCAAGCCGAGATTGGGTGAATCCAAACTTAGGTTTTACCCATACATCCAAAGCACGTGCGAAAATTCAAGCCTGGTTCAAAAAACAAGATCGCGATAAAAATGTTCCAGCGGGTAAAGAGCTGTTAGATAATGAACTTGCTCGTTTGAATATCAGCTTAAAACAAGTAGAACAGCTTGCTTTACCACGTTATAACTTAAAAAATCTAGAAGATTTATATGCGGGTATAGGTAGTGGAGATATTCGTTTAAATCAGTTGATGAACTTCTTACAAAGTCGGCTGATTAAAGTGACGGCAGAAGAGGCTGATCAAGAGATTCTTCGTCATGTTGCGAGCAAAAGCGCAAATACCGCACAACAAAAGGCACAACAGAAAGCAGAACAACAACAGAATAAAAGTTATGTAATTGTTGAAGGTGTAGGCAATTTGATGCATCACATGGCGCGTTGTTGTCAACCTATTCCAGGCGATGCAATTGCAGGCTACATTACTGTGGGGCGAGGGATCTCTATTCATCGTAGCGATTGTGAACAATTCCTTGAATTACAAGTCGTTCATCCTGAACGTGTAGTGGATGCTATTTGGGGGGATAATTATGCAGCAGGTTTTCATATTAATATTCGTATTATAGCGAGTGATCGCAATGGTTTATTACGTGATATTACCACTGTATTGGCGAATGAAAAAGTCAGTGTGCTAGGTGTTTCAAGTCGTGCCGATACAAAAAAACAAGTAGCAACGATGGATATGGAAATTGAACTGAAAAATGTCGAAAGTTTAAGTAAAATACTGGCTAGATTAGCGAAGTTAGATGACGTTATCGAAGCAAAACGTTTATAGATTGCAACATAGGAACTTTTATGTATAAAACCACGGGATTAACCCATTTAATTAACTCCACAAAATATTCCTTACAAGGCTTAAAAAGTGCATTCAAAAATGAAACCGCATTTCGCCACGAATGTTTTCTTGCGTGCATTCTGATTCCGCTCGCATTTGGGCTCGGTGACACTAAAATTGAAATCGCACTAATGATTTCATCGGTTTTACTCGTGATGGCAGTAGAGCTGTTAAATAGTGCAGTTGAAGCGGTGGTGGATCGTATCGGTGAAGAACGCCATGAGCTTTCAGGGAGAGCTAAAGACCAGGGCTCAGCAGCGGTATTTATTGCACTTTGCATCGTTGCCGTTGTTTGGGGAAGTATTTTATTTTTCTAAAGTGCGGTCAATTTTAAGTAAAAATGTTGGCTTATGTGTTTTACATAAGCCGTTTTTGTATAATATACACAAACATTTATATATCTCAGTGGTATTGGATATAAGTAGGTATTTATGACAACAGTTTCGTCTTTCGGTGCATTAGTTGCGCTTATTGTGGCCATTTTTCTCATTTTGAAAAAAGTCTCGCCAGTCTATGGCATGTTGACGGGAGCCTTGATAGGGGGGCTAGTTGGAGGCGCTGATTTATCCGAAACGGTGAACTTAATGATCGTTGGAGCGCAAGGAATTACAACAGCTGTTATGCGAATTTTAGCGGCGGGCGTACTAGCAGGTGTGCTCATTGAATCGGGGGCGGCCAGCACGATTGCTGAAACTATTACACACAAACTCGGTGAAGCAAGAGCGTTATTGGCCTTAGCTTTAGCAACACTGATTTTAACCGCAGTCGGTGTGTTTATTGATGTGGCCGTTATTACGGTTTCCCCGATTGCACTGGCGTTAGCTCGTCGCACCAATTTATCAAAATCAGCCGTTTTATTGGCGATGATTGGTGGGGGTAAAGCAGGAAACTTGATGTCGCCGAATCCCAATGCGATTGCTGCCGCAGATACCTTTCATCTGCCTTTAACATCGGTAATGGTAGCGGGGATTCTTCCTGGGATCTTTGGGCTAGTCTTAACCTATTCATTAGCGAAACGTTTAAAAAATAAAGGCTCTTTTGTATCCGAACAAGAGAGCGTTGCCGTTGATACTCAACATTTACCCTCATTTTTGACCGCACTTGCTGCACCATTAGTGGCCATTTTATTACTGGCGCTGCGTCCATTGGCGGACATTAAAGTCGATCCTCTCATTGCATTACCTCTAGGTGGTTTAATTGGTGCGTTATGTATGGGAAAACTTCGCCATGCGAATAGTTATGCGATTAGCGGCTTAGGCAAAATGGCACCGGTGGCGATTATGTTGCTCGGTACGGGGGCTTTAGCAGGCATTATTGGCAACTCCGGCATGAAAGATGTGCTAATCGAGGGCTTAAAACATTCTGGTTTGCCTCCTTATATTCTCGCACCGATTTCTGGTGTATTGATGTCTCTTGCAACATCATCAACGACGGCAGGCACAGCGGTCGCATCCAATGTATTTAGCTCAACATTACTCGAACTCGGAGTAAGTAGCCTTGCGGCGGCTGCCATGATCCATGCGGGAGCGATCGTATTCGACAATATGCCACACGGTTCTTTCTTCCATGCGACTGGTGGCAGTGTGAATATGAATATGAAAGAACGCTTAAAACTGATTCCTTATGAAAGTGCGATCGGTTTGATTATGACGGTCGTTTCTACGCTCATTTTCGGTGTGTTTTATTGATGTCAGGAGAGCGTATGAAAATTGTGATTGCGCCAGATTCATTTAAAGAAAGTTTAACCGCGCTCGAAGTGGCAAATGCAATTGAAACAGGCTTTAAACGAATTTTCCCGAATGCCGAATATGTGAAATTACCGATGGCAGATGGTGGTGAGGGAACCGTGCAATCCTTAGTGGATGCTACTCAAGGTCGCCTGATTGAAACAGAAGTCACTGCACCGTTAGGCAATCAAGTAAAAAGCTTTTTCGGTTTATCGGGTGATGGTAAAACGGCGATTATCGAAATGGCAGCTGCATCGGGATTGCATCTTGTCCCGATGGATAAACGCGATCCTTGTCAAACCACCAGTTTTGGTACGGGGGAGCTAATTAAGCAAGCCCTTGACCTTGGTGTTCAACATATCATTTTAGGCATTGGTGGGAGTGCCACAAATGACAGTGGCGCGGGTATGCTGCAAGCATTAGGCTTACGTTTATTGGATAAAAATGGACAATCTATCGGTTTTGGTGGTGCAGCGTTATCCAAGCTTGCTGAAATTCAAAAGACTGATTTAGATCCTCGATTGCAGCATGTAGAAATTGAAGTAGCTTGTGACGTGAATAATCCACTTTGTGGTGAACGAGGTGCCTCTGCGATTTTTGGTCCACAAAAAGGTGCGACGCCTGAGATGGTGAAAGAACTCGATGCTGCATTAGCCCATTTTGCTGAAATCGCTGGGCGAGATTGTGGTAAACAAATTAAAGAGCAGTCAGGCGCGGGGGCGGCAGGTGGTATGGGCGGAGGTTTATTGCTCTTACCCAATGTGCAGCTCAAAGCTGGAGTGCAGATTGTCTTGGATAATTTGAAACTTGCTGATCAAGTTAAAGAGGCTGATTTAGTCATTACTGGTGAAGGCCGTATGGATGCACAAAGTATTTTAGGTAAGACCCCAATCGGTGTGGCGCGCACAGCGAAACAATTTAATAAGCCAGTCATCGCGATCGTAGGTTGTTTACGTGAGGATTATGAAGTGGTGTATGAACATGGCATTGATGCGGTGTTCCCAATTATCCGTAATCTGGGGGATTTACCGATAATTCTCAAACAGGGCGAGCAGAATTTAATCTCAACAGCTCAAAATGTGGCAAGATTGTTGTCATTAAAATAATGTTTTCATACAAAGTGCGGTCATAAAACGTAATGAATTATGACCGCACTTTTTGATCTTATCCCCTCGGATGAAATCGTTCATGGAGATGTTTCAAGCGTTCTTTAGCTACGTGAGTATAGATTTGCGTGGTGGAGAGATCGCTGTGTCCGAGGAGCATTTGCACAACACGGAGATCCGCACCGTGGTTCACTAAATGCGTCGCAAAGGCATGACGGAGAACATGTGGTGAAAGGGCATCCGTATCAATTCCTGCTAACACCGCATAATGCTTTATACGATGCCAAAAGGTTTGGCGAGTCATTTGCTGAGCTCGTTGACTTGGAAAAACCACATCAGAGCTTTGTCCATTAAGCAAAATAGGACGACCGTAAAGCACGAATTGTCGCACCCAAAATGCGGCTTCTTCTCCCATTGGTACAATGCGTTCCTTGTTACCTTTGCCAATCACACGCACGACACCTTGTTGCAGGTTCATATTCTCAATGGTGAGCGTGACTAATTCTGTCACACGCAATCCCGTAGCGTACAGCAATTCCAACATGGCTTTATCGCGTAACTCAAGCGGAATTTCTACATCTGGCGTATTTAATAAATCGGTGACTTGTTGCTCGGTTAAATACTTAGGCAAACGGCTTGGTAGTTTAGGCGAGCTCAGTACGGCACTCGGGTCATCCGTACGATACTTTTCACGATATAAATATTGGAATAATTTCCGCATCGCGCTCAGCATTCGCGCAGTGCTGGTGGCTTTGTAACCTTGCTCTAAACGACTGCCTAGAAATTGTTGCAGATCTAATGATTCGAGGGTTTCGAGAGATAAATTTTGTTTATCTAACCAATCACACAGTGCGGTCAAATCGAGACGATAAGACTGCACAGTGTTTTCGGACAACCCTTTTTCGATCCAATATTCATTTAAGAATAAATCGACTAGCGTGAGATTATTCATGTTTACACTCTATGTACCAAAAAGGCTTTCACGCCACGCGGAGTGATAAATAAACCAATGAATGCAAAAGCAGCCATTAAGCTGAAAGCATAAACTGGAGAAATTGGATAAAGTACGCCAGAAAGTGCAGTGAAAATGGCAATGGCGGCACATCCTGCTAAGGCATTGTATAAACCTTGTAATTTCGCAATATGGTTTTGTGGTTGAGTCGTGATATAACGCACAGTCGCGTAATGCCCAGCCACATAAGTGAGGCTGTGAAAACATTGCAATAGAACGATTTCAACAAAGGTGTCGGCATAACCGAAAGCAAGCCAACGTACGATAGCAGCGATGCCTGTGAGATAGAAAAGGGCAGTAATGCTCCAATTTTTGAATAATCGGGTGGAGAAGAAAAAGACGACAATTTCTACTAATACGCTAATTCCCCAAAATAAGCCCGCATCGGAAACAGAATGACCGTGGCTTGTCCAGAAGATAGTGCTGTATGAGTAATAAGCGGCATGTGATCCTTGAATCAGTGCAATAGCGATAAATAAACGAAGTGTCGTTTTATTTTTGAGTAAGCCTAAAAATCCAACAGAATTTTCGACCGCACTTTGTGGCTCATCTTGTGGCATTGGATTGGGATGAAGTAATTGCACAATGCTATAGAAAATAAGGATTCCCGTAATCATCCATGTGATGTATTGTTCACCAACTATCCCCGCTAAATACCCAAACACCATTACGCCGACAACAAATGCAAAGGAGCCAATTAAGCGTACTTTGCCGTAATCTAAATGAATTTGTTGTTGCCACGTGCTAGCGAGGCTATCACCAATAGGCATCCCTGCAGCATTCACCATGGAATACAAGGCAAGTCCAATAAATAATAACCAGAAATTATGCGACATCAGTCCAATTAACGCCATGGTGATAACGCTGGCAACAGCTAAGTACCGTAAGCCATTCACTAAAAGGGAAACGCGTTTTATCAAGCCAGAAAATAAAATACTGCCGCTAAAACGGAAAATATAACCACATGCCAGCAATAAACCGATGCTTTCTTCACTATAAGATTGCGTTTTCAACCACGCTGGGAAAAGGGGAAGAAATACACCGTAGGCGCAATAGTAACCAAAAAAGCTCAGGGTGAGCCAGGTAAAAGGACGAACTTGCATTAGAATAATTTTTCCATTTCTTGTGAGCGTGCCACGCAGGCTTGCATCGCTTGTTTGATGATGTCGTTAAATTGATGTTGGTTGAACACATTTAATGCTGCTGCGGTGGTGCCACCTTTTGAGGTAACATTTTCTCGTAAAGTGGAAAGGGCAGTTTGAGGATTTTCAATCACCAACTTCGCCGAGCCTAACATGGCTTGTTGTACCAACTCACGAGCTTGCTTTTCATCTAAGCCCATTTCGATTAAGCCTTGTTGCATAGCCTCTAAAAATTGGAAGAAGTAAGCAGGGCTACTACCTGATGCCGCGGTGACCGCATGCATTTGATCTTCATCCGTCACCCAAGTGGTTTTTCCTACAGCTGAAAGTAAATCTTCCGCAAAAGTGCAGTCAATTTCAGGTGTGTTTTTATCGGCAAATAAGCCTGCCATGCCTTCACCTACTAATGCAGGCGTGTTTGGCATGACACGAACAATGGATTTTGCTGTTGGGATGAGTTCGGCTAATCGGATGGTAGAAATCCCCGCAGCAATAGAAATGATTAATTTGTTAGAAAAATCAACCGCACTTAATGGCTTGCAAACATCAGCGAGGACTTGCGGTTTAACGGCAAATAACACAACTTGAGATTGTGTGATGGATTGCTCGTTGTCTGTCGAAACGGAAATGCCATATTGAGCAAAAAAAGCACGTTTTTCTTCATTAGGATCATTAACGATAATTTTATCGGCTGGATAACCTTGTTTTAATAGGCCTAACACAATGGCTTGTGCCATATTGCCACCGCCGATAAAGGCAATTAATTTCTGTTGCATCATTTTTTCCCGTGAGTTTATGGGCTACAATGCTGCGTATTTTACCCTATTATGAAGGAAGTGTTACGATGTGGTTTAAAAATTTAATGACATATAGGCTGACTAAGCCTCTAGATTGGGATCTTAATGAATTGCAACGCCAGTTGTCAGATTGTGAATTTCATCCTTGTGGCTCACAAGACCAAAGTAAATTCGGTTGGACAAATCCGTTGAAAGACAGCGAATTATTACATTTTTCAGTCGGTAAACACATTTTATTGGTTGCGAAAAAAGAAGAAAAAATGTTGCCGGCTAATGTGGTGAAACGTGAATTAGATGAACGCATTGAAAACCTTGAGCAAAAAGAAAACCGTAAATTGAAAAAAACGGAAAAACAAACGTTAAAAGATGATGTGGTAATGAATTTATTACCACGTGCATTCACTAAAAATCAGCAAACTGCCGTATGGATTGATACCGAAAATAATCTTGTTCATGTTGATGCGGCATCCAGTAAACGTGCAGAAGATGCCTTAGCATTATTGCGTAAATCACTTGGTTCATTACCCGTTGTGCCGTTGACTTTTGCGAATGAACCTTCGACCATTTTAACGGATTGGATAGTGCAGGAAAAAATCCCGCATTGGTTGGTGGCGTTAGAAGAGGCTGAATTGCGTGGAAGCCAAGAAGACAGTGTAATCCGTTGTAAGAAACAGCCTTTAGAAAATGAAGAGATTCTCGCGCTTCTACAAGATGGCAAAAAAGTGGTGAGCAAGCTCGCATTAGAATGGGCAGATACGCTGACTTTTGTGTTTAATGAAGATTGCACGCTCAAACGTTTAAAATTTGCCAATGCGGTGCGTGAGAAAAATGTGGATATTTTAAAAGAAGATTATGCGCAACGCTTTGATGCTGATTTTGTATTAATGACGGGTATTTTATCTAAACTGACAGAAAACTTACTCGATGAATTCGGTGGCGAGAAAGTAAGATTAGGCTAGTTTTAATCATGAAATAAAAAGGCGAACATCATGTTCGCCTTTTGTTTGTTTAAAAGTGCGGTCAAATTTCCGCACGTTTTTAATTAGTGAGTACTCGTACTGGTTGTCGTACGGTTTGCACGTTTACGATCGTTTTCCGTTAAGAGTTTTTTACGGATACGGATCGATTCAGGTGTTACTTCTACTAATTCGTCGTCATCGATAAATTCGATAGCTTGCTCAAGGGAGAATTTCACCGGCGTAGTTAATACGATGGCATCATCTTTACCCGATGCACGCATATTGGTGAGTTTTTTACCTTGTAAACAGTTTACGGTTAAGTCATTTGTACGGCTGTGAATACCGATGATTTGACCTTCGTAAACTTCTACGTTAGCTTCAATCATTAATTTACCACGCTCTTGTAAACCAAATAGCGCATAAGCTAATGCTTTACCGGTTGCGTTAGAAATTAGTACACCGTTTTTACGTTGACCGATTTCACCTGGTTTGATGTCATCGTAGTGATCGAAACTGGAGTAAAGTAAACCTGTACCTGACGTCATGGTCATGAATTCACCACGGAAACCGATTAAACCACGGCTTGGGATGATGTATTCTAAACGTACACGACCTTTGCCATCTGGCATCATATCGCGAACTTCACCTTTACGGATACCTAATGCTTCCATGACAGAACCTTGGTGTTGCTCTTCTACGTCGATAGTCACTTGCTCATAAGGCTCTTGTTTTTTACCGTTGATTTCACGGTAAATTACTTTAGGACGAGAAACCGCAAGTTCATAACCTTCACGACGCATATTTTCAATTAATACAGAAAGGTGTAATTCACCACGACCAGAAACACGGAATTCATCTGGGTTTGGTGTTTCTTCTACGCGTAATGCCACGTTGTGAACTAACTCTTTATTTAAACGTTCAAGAATTTGACGAGAAGTCACATATTTACCTTCTTGGCCCGCAAACGGAGAAGTATTTACACAGAAAAACATGGTTACGGTTGGCTCATCAACAGTTAATGAAGGTAAGGCTTCAACCGCGTTGATATCACAAAGCGTGTCAGAAATATTTAATTCACCTAAACCGGTAATCGCAATGATGTCACCCGCATAAGCGATATCTTCTTCATAACGTTGTAAACCAAGGTGACCTAATACTTGACCCACACGACCTTGGCGAGTTTTACCTTCACCATCAATGATAGTCACAGGTTGATTTGGTTTGATAGCACCACGTTTGATACGACCAATACCGATAACACCCACATAGCTGTTATAGTCTAATTGTGAGATTTGCATTTGGAATGGTGCATCAAGTTCCACTTTTGGCGGTTTAACGTGTTGAACGATCGCTTCAAATAATGGGGTCATATCTTCCGCTAAATCTTCGTGTTCAAGCCCTGCGACACCATTTAATGCTGAAGCATAGATAATAGGGAAGTCTAATTGCTCATCGGTTGCGCCAAGGTTAACGAATAAATCGAATACTTGATCGACCACCCAATCAGGACGTGCGCCTGGACGGTCAACTTTGTTAATCACTACAATTGGTTTTAAACCATGAGCGAAGGCTTTTTGTGTCACGAAACGCGTTTGTGGCATTGGGCCATCAAAGGCATCTACGACTAAAAGTACAGAATCTACCATAGACAGTACACGTTCTACTTCACCACCGAAGTCGGCGTGTCCTGGAGTATCTACGATGTTAATACGATAACCGTTCCAGTTAATTGCGGTATTTTTTGCAAGAATGGTAATGCCACGTTCTTTTTCAAGATCGTTTGAGTCCATTACGCGTTCATCAACATCACCGCGAGTTGATTCAAATGTACCGGATTGTTGAAGGAGTTTGTCAACGAGGGTGGTTTTACCATGGTCAACGTGAGCGATAATTGCGATATTGCGCAATTTATTAATATCAATGTCGTTTTTCATTTATTACGTTCTTAATGTTTAAGTTTTGTAGGGTGGAATTTTTATGCCACCAAATAGTCCAAGTAGTTTAAATTGGTGAGTCAAACTCACCCTACGAGAATCTCGAAAGGGCAAAAATTATACACGATATTTCGTTGCTCTGCTATGCCATGGGATAAAATAAATCTTATGAAAAAGGCAAGCGATTGCGTTATAATGCTCTTTTAATTTTTATAAAGATTATATACATAGCAAAATAGAGGACTCCTTATGCCAAATGCAAATGCAATTGCCAACGTATTCAAACTGATCGAAGAGAACGATATTAAGTTCGTGCTACTTCGTTTCACCGACATTAAAGGTAAAGAACATGGCGTTTCTATCCCGGTTAGTCTTGTCGATGAAGATATGTTTGAAGATGGCAAAATGTTCGATGGCTCTTCTGTTGAAGGTTGGAAAACCATTAACAAAGCCGATATGCTTTTAATGCCAATCGCTGAGACTGCAGTAGTCGATCCATTTGCGCAGATCCCAACACTTTCAATTCGTTGTAGCGTTTATGAGCCAACAACCATGCAAAGCTATGATCGTGACCCGCGTTCAATTGCCATTCGTGCTGAAAACTATATGCGTTCAACCGGTATTGCGGATCAAGCATTCTTTGGTCCTGAGCCAGAGTTCTTCTTATTTGATGATGTACGTTTTGATGTATCAATGAACCGCGCTTCTTTCGCCATTGATGATATTGAAGCTGCTTGGAATACCAACAAAAAATACGAAGGTGGTAACAACGCTTATCGTCCATTGAAAAAAGGTGGTTACTGTGCGGTTGCTCCAATTGATACGGCTCATGATATTCGCTCTGAAATGTGTTTAATTTTAGAAGAAATGGGCTTAGTCATCGAAGCTCATCACCATGAAGTGGCAACCGCAGGTCAAAACGAAATTGCAACGAAATTCAACAGCTTAACCTTGAAAGCGGATGAAACACAAATCTATAAATATGTGGTACAAAACGTGGCATTAGAACACGGTAAAACCGCTTGCTTTATGCCTAAACCAATCACGGGTGACAATGGTTCAGGCATGCATTGTAATATGTCATTAAGCAAAGACGGTAAAAATATTTTCCAAGGTGATAAATACGCCGGTCTTTCTGAAACCGCACTTTATTACATCGGTGGTATCATTAAGCATGCTAAAGCATTAAATGCATTTACCAACCCAAGTACTAACTCATACAAACGTTTAGTGCCTGGCTTTGAAGCACCTGTATTATTGGCTTACTCTGCAAGTAACCGTTCTGCCTCAATCCGTATCCCGGCAGTAACTAGTCCGAAAGCGATTCGTATTGAAGCGCGTTTCCCAGATCCACTGGCAAACCCATATCTTGCATTCGCTGCATTATTGATGGCGGGTCTTGATGGCGTAGTAAACAAAATCCACCCAGGCGATGCAATGGATAAAAATCTCTACGATCTTCCACCAGAAGAATTAAAAGATATTCCAGCGGTAGCAAGCTCATTAGAAGAAGCGTTGAATTCATTAGAAAAAGACTATGAATTCTTAACGCAAGGCGGTGTATTTGCTAAAGACTTTATCGAAGCATTTATTAGTATTAAACGTAAAGAAGTAGAACGTTTAAATATGACACCACATCCGGTTGAGTTTGAGATGTATTATGCTTAGTTAAAATGTAATCAATTGATTTTAATGTATAAAAGGTATCACTTTCCAAGTGATGCCTTTTTTTATTTATATCAATAACTTATTTTATTATTACGATTAGTTATTTTTCATTAAGATTATTTTAATTTCCTTGTTAGAGAGGGGGAAGTCAGGTAGAATACGATAAATTTATAGTGTGTTCAATTGACCTGAAAGGATTAATAATGAGTGATAGTCGTTATCAAAAACTAAACGAGTCGGATGAGATTGATTTGGTTGAATTAGTTAAAAATCTGTGGAAAAAAAAGCTATGGATTATTTTATCTGCCTTCGTTTGTACAGCCATTGCGGCAGGTTATGCTTTTACGGCTAAAGAGCAATGGACTTCTACTGCAATTATTGTTGCACCGCGTTCGACGGATTTAGGCACATTATTACCAGCGCGTGCAGAATATGCACGTATTATTGATGATGGTGATTTTTCAGCTGGGAAATTATCTGATTCTCTTTACGGACAATTCAAACATTTCTTACTTTCTAATGATTTAAAACGTCAATTCTTAGAGAAATCTGAATGGGTTAAAAACTACACCAAAGATATGACGGAAGAACAAAAAAGAAAATATATTGAAGAAACTGTTTCAAAATATCTTATTGTTCATGAAGTGGACCCTAAGAAAAAAGATTTAACTGAATTAGATAAAATTGGTTTAAAACTCACTTTCTCAGCAGAAACTCCAAAAGATGCACAACTTGTATTAGATCAATATGTTGAGTTTGTTAACCAATATATTTTAAATCAAACAAATCAAGAATTTAAACTCGGTTTCAACTTGCGTTTAGATGCTTTAAAATTTGCTAAAGAGCAAATGGAAGAAAGTTTAACCGAAACTAAAACGATTCAAGTAGAAAACTTAACCAATGCATTAAATATTGCGAAAAAAGCAGGGATAAGTGATTTCTCGAAAGGTAGTAAAAACGCAATTTCAGTACCTGAATATATGTTAGGTGAAGGGCGTTTAAACATCTCAGATTCTAAACTCGCAGACGGTACATACCTTTTTATGCTAGGCGAAAAATATTTGCAAGCGCAATTAGATATTGCCAAAAACAGTCCCATAGTTTATCCAACAAACTATTACAGCACACAAAGACAGCTTGAGAAATTAACGAAATTAGCACCGCAACTAGAATCTGTTCAAGAGGTAAAAGCGTATCATTATTTGAGTTCGCCAGATTATCCTGTTAAACGTGATTGGCCAAAACGCTTTTTATTATTAGCGATTGGATTTGGTTTAGGAATTTTAATTGGTAGCGCTGTTATTTTAGGTAAAGCAATTATTTCAAATAAGAATTAAAAAATGAAAAATATAAAAATAATTATAGCTACTCATAAAGAGTATTTTATGCCTTCAAATGATATGTATTTACCTGTTCATGTTGGTAAAGAAGGAAAGGCTGATATTGGTTATCAAGGTGATAACGAAGGAGAAAATATCTCTATCAAAAATCCTTACTTTTGTGAGCTGACAGGACTTTATTGGGCATGGAAAAACCTACCTAATGATTATCTTGGGCTTATTCACTATAGAAGGTTTTTTACTAGAAAAGGGCGTTTTGAGAGAAAAAATCAACCGCTTGAAGATCTATATCTAACTCATAAGGAAGCTTCTGATTTGTTAGCTGATTATGATGTTATTGTACCAAGTAAACGTAATTATTATATTGAAACGCTTTATTCTCACTATGCTAACACCTTACATGCAGAGCATTTAGATGTCACACGTGAGATTATTAGCGAAGAGTGCGGTGAATATTTAGAAAGTTTTGATAAAGTAATGAAACAACGTAGTGGGTATATGTTTAATATGTTCATTATGTCTAAAGAATTAACAAATAGCTATTGTAGCTGGTTATTCCCGATCTTATTTGAATTAGAGAAACGTTTACCCGCAGATAAATATTCGGCATTCCATGCTCGTTTCTATGGACGTGTAAGTGAGTTACTCTTTAATGTTTGGTTGATGCAATATAATAAGAAAACACCAATTAAGATAAAAGAACTCCCTTTTGTATATGGTGAGAAAGTTAATTGGGGTAAAAAGATCTTAGCTTTTTTGCAAGCAAAATTTTTTGGTAAAAAGTACGAAGCAAGTTTTTAATTACTGGAAAAATAATGAAACGTATTCTTGTATATGGCATGACTGATAATTTAGGTGGTATGGAAGCCTATATTCATAATATCTATCAACATTTGGATAAAGAAAAAATTCAATTTGATTTTGTTTGTGACTTCCCAAGTATGACTTTTAGTGATTTTTATCTTAAGAATGGCTGTAAAATTCACTATATCCCACCTAAAAATGAAGGTTTATTTCGTAGCCTATGGGAAATGTATAGAGTAATTAAGAAAGGGAATTACGATACCGTTTATTTTAATATCATGAATGCAGGATACGTATTAAATATGCTTCCTGCATTCTTATTAGGAAAGAAAATTATAGCTCATTCACATAATGCAGATACCACTAAAAAAAGATTACACTATTCATTAAGATGGTTACTAAATAAACTAAGTGATATAAAATTGGCTTGCTCTGAAAAAGCAGGTATCTTTATGTATGGAGAGAGTGAAAAATATCAAGTTATTAAAAATGGAATTGATCTTGATAAATATACGTACTCCAAAGAAAAATATACGAGTATTAGACAGAAGCTAAGATGGGATGAAAATCCGGTTATTCTATATGTTGCTAGAATGAATCATCAGAAAAATCCTTTTTTTGCTTTAGAAATTATGCGTGCATTAAATAAAGAAATACCGAATGTGATGATGGCTTATATCGGCGATGGAGAATTAAAAAAAGATATTGAGAAATATATTTCAGAGAGAAATATTAAAAATATCTCTTTTATGGGCATTCGTGATGATGTCAATCAACTTATGATTGCTTCAGATATACTGATACTGCCTTCTTTATTTGAAGGATTGCCGATTGTTGCAGTTGAAGCACAAGCTGCAGGTTTACCAACATTATTATCAGATAATGTATCAAAAGAGGCAAAATTAGTTTCTTCAACAGAATTCTTGCCTATTGATAATGTGGCTCGTTGGAGTAATAGAATTATATCAATTATAAATAATAAAGATAATCAACGGATAAGTGATACTAATGCTTTAAATAAAAATGGATATAATATTATTAATGTTTCCCATGTTGTTCAAAAAATTTTATTAGGTAAGCACAATGAAAATTAGTCTTATTTTTGCTTGCTATAATATTTCTAAGTATTTAGATGAACTTTATCAACTCTTAATATCACAAACTTATAAAGATGTTGAGATAATTTTTGTTGAAGACTGTTCAATAGATGATACAAGAAATAAACTACTTACATTAGATGATCCAAGAGTAAAGGTTATTTTAAACGAAAAAAATATTGGTGCGGCAAACAGCAGAAATAGAGGTATTGAAGAAGCAACAGGAGATTATATTTGGTTTCCTGATCCAGATGATTTATTTGATGCTAAATTACTACCTAAAGTAGGTAGTGTCATATCCGAGTTTAATCCAGATGTGATTAGTATAGGGATGCAAGAAAGATATGAAATTGATGGCAAGCTATCGTATACAAAAAATATTGTAAGTGAATTTGAAGGATTCATTAAAACAAATTTCAATCCTGTATTAGTAAATTTAGAAGAAACTTTCTTATTTGGTTATACAAATAATAAATTTTATAAAAAAGAAATTATTGATAAATATCATATTAAAAATGAGCACCAGGCTTTAAAAGAAGATTTTGAATTTAACATCAAGGTATTTAGTGTGATTTCTAATTTTTATATCCTTAATGAGCCTTTATATTTTTATATGAAACGGAATAATGGCAGTTTAACGGCTAAATTTGTCCCTGATTACTTTTCAATTCATATGAAAACGCTTTCTTCGTTTATTAAACTTTTACAAGTAAGGGGAGAACTTAATCAAAATGCAATAGAATTGGTAGTAAACCGATTTATTCGCTACACGCTCTCTGCGATTGAACGAAATACCTCACCTAATGCAAATTTAACATTAAAAGCACAAAAAGATTGGATTATTGGTTCTGTTTATAATCAAGAACAGTTTAAATTAATGGTAAATAATGCTTACCTTGTAAGCAAGAAACAGAAACCAATATATTTCTTATTGAAATATAAAATGAGTTCTTTACTTGTATTATTGGGTAATTTTGTCAAATTAGTAAAATCAAAACTACCCATTTTATTTACAAAGTTAAAAGGCTAGACAATATAAGGTTAATAATCAAATGAAAAAATATCAAATTGTTGAGTTAAGTACTGAACATAACCACGCAGGTAGTAAAGCTGTACAAGACGTATTCGATGTAGCGAAAAAATTAGGTTATGAAGCTGAAGTAATTAGAACAGCAACAAGTATAGATTCCTTATGGGGAAAAATTAGAAGACAAGCACTTTTTTTTATTGATTGGCTTAAGATCTATTTTTCTATTACGCCTAATTCATTAGTACTTATTCAAAACCCTTATCACCACAAGCAACTGATTCGTAATTGGGTTCTTAATAAACTTAAAAAAGATAAACAAGTAAAATTTATATCTTTAGTTCACGATGTAGAAGAGCTGAGAAAGAGTTTATATAATAACTATTATAAGAATGAGTTTAATTTTATGTTATCTATTGCTGATTCAATTATTGTACATAATGATACGATGAAAGCATTCTTTATAAAAAAAGGAATTCCAGAAAATAAACTAGTTAGCCTTAAAATTTTTGATTATTTAATGGATAAAGAATCCAGAAGTAAGAATGTTATATTTGAACGAGCAATTTCAATTGCGGGAAATCTTGATATTAATAAATCAGCTTATATTGCCCAACTTGGTAAGTTAGGTATTACTGTTCATTTATATGGACCTAATTTTTCCCATTCATTAGAACAATATAAAGATATTCAATATCATGGTTCATTCCCCGCATCAGATATTCCAAGCCAACTAAATTCAGGGTTTGGTTTAGTATGGGATGGAAATAGTATAGATACCTGTAGTGGTGACTTTGGTGAATATTTACAATATAACAATCCACATAAACTTTCTCTTTATTTAGCCTCTGGAATTCCTGTTGTAATTTGGGATAAGGCAGCAGAAGCAGATTTTATAAGAAAGCATAATCTAGGCATTTGTGTTTCGTCTTTAAGTGAGTTGAAAGATAAATTAGAGAAGATTTCTGAAAAAAATTACCAAGAGATGATAAAAAATGTTGCTAATATTTCAACATTACTCCGTCATGGTGAGCATACAAAAAATTCAATAAGAATATCTGAAAGTTTAATTTAAGGTTACCTCATGTTTTTATACCTATTAGTAATCTCGCTATTTATTATATTAGTGTTGAATTTCTTAATAGTAAAATTTGACTATATGCATCCAGCGGTATTATTTACAATTCCGTTTTTTGTCTTTTCTGTAATGTGTGCAATTGCTGAATCTGCATATCAAATAGAGTTTCATGAGGAAACTTTATTTGTTGTAGTTAGTTCTTGCTTAATACTTACTTTTTTCACATTAATAGCTCAAAGCCTATATAAAGTTATAAGTCAGAAACAAATCTTAACAGAACTAAAGATAAATAATACTATTACCATTTTCTTTATTATCTTTTCTATATTGACTCAATTAGCTTTTGTTAAATATATTAGAGATATATCTATTGCTTATCAAGGATATGCAGGTAATTTAGGGGAAATGATTTCCCTTTATGATGTCATGACTAAATTCTGGACGGATATTTTTAGAGAACTAGATGTTCCAATTCCTTTATTATATAGGATTGGTAATCCTATCACTCAAGGATTTGGATATCTCATTGTTTATGTCTTCGTACATAATTTTGTGGCTACAAAAAAAATAAATAAGCTACATTTAATAATTATCTTATTGCTTTGTCTTAATATTGTTCTAAATGGAAGTCGTAGTCCTATATTTAGAATCATTACAATGATGATGATTCTGTTTTACATTTTATATAATAAAAAAACTGGGGTTCGCAAAGGTAATATCAAATTTTTAATTAAAAGTATTATTATTATTATTTTCTCTGGTATCGGATTTGTTATTCTGCTGAATCTAATGGGAAGAGAGAATGATCTAGGATTACTCCATTATTTATTTATTTATGTTGGAGCACCTTTAGTTAATTTAGATAATTATTTAGCCGTAAAACCAGATCTATCTCAATCTCTAATTTTTGGAGAGCAAACTTTCAGGACATTATATGGTTATATTGCTAAACAATTAGGAAATGATTCATTAATTTTCGATACAATTGATCAATTTACTTTTAGTAATAATGGAATTGAGATTGGTAATGTGTACACAACATTTTATTCTTTTATTTATGACTTTGATTACATAGGTTTCATTCCACTTATAGCTATAATTGCATTATACTATGTATTTACGTATCAAAGGATAAAAAGTATAAAAATATCTTCTTTTAGTTTGTTATTATTTATTTATACGTATTTGTTCAATGATTTAATAATGCTTGCATTCTCAAATAGATTTTATTCTACTGTATTAGACATTGGATTTATCAAAATAGTAATATTTTCTTTAATATGTAAGGTTCTCTTTTTAAGAAAAGTCGGTTGATTGTATTTTATGAGTAAGAATATTAAAAGTATAAAATTTAATTTTATAATGAATTTTATACTCACAGTATCTAATTTTCTTTTTCCTTTAATTACCTTTCCTTATGTATCAAGAGTTTTATTACCTGAAGGAACAGGAAAAGTAGCTTTTGCTCTCTCTATTGTGAGTTACTTTACTATTTTTGCTTCTTTTGGCGTAGCGACTTACGGAATAAGGGCTATCGCACAAGTAAGAGATGATAAAGAACGTTTATCTAAAACAATGCATGAGTTACTATTTATTAATATTATCTCAATGACTATTGTTTATGTCGCATTAGCTATTGCAATATTAGTTGTGCCCAAATTTGCTATGGAAAAAGAGTTATTTGGGGTAACTTCATTGTTTATTCTTTTTACGATTGTTGGAGTAGAATGGCTTTATAAAGGGTTAGAAAAGTATCAATATATTACGATAAGAACAATTATTTTCAAGATTGCATCATTATTTTTAGTTTTTCTCTTTGTTAAAGAAAAAAGTGACTATATTATTTTTGCTTTTATCTCTATTTTTGCTATTGTTGGTTCAGGTGTTCTTAATTTAATCAACTCAAGAAAACTAATAAATTATACATTATATTCAGAGTATGAATTTAAGAAACATTTAAAGCCCATGTTTGTATTATTTTTAACTTCAATGGCTATTGCGATCTATACCAGTTTAGATGAAGGGTTGCTAGGCTTGCTTAGTTCACCAGAACAGGTGGGGTATTATAATGCAGCAGTAAGAGTAAAAGGTATTTTGTTTACTTTAATAACTTCATTAGGTGTTGTGTTATTGCCTCGCTTATCCTATTACGTTGAAAACCATATGGAAACTGAATTCCATGAGGCTTTGGCAAAATCTACAAATTTTATTATTGTTATTGCAGCATCTGTTGTTATCTTTTTTACTTTATTTGCTAAAGAAACCATTTTAATTCTTGCTGGTGAGAATTATGTGGCATCTATTATTCCGTTACAGATTGTTGTTTGGGCGCTAATACTGAGTGCGATTACAAATATTTTAGGTATTCAGATACTTTTACCATTAAAAAAAGATAAACAATTGCTTTTCTCTGTTTTATGTGCTGCGACGGTAGATGTTATTGCAAATTTTCTTTTAGTTCCTAAATTAGCAGCAGTTGGTACAGCATTATCTGTAATTGCCGCCGAGCTTTCTGTACTCATTGTACAGATAATAATTTTACGTCAATATATAAAAATCCTATTTTCTGGGTTACAGTTGCATAAGATTATTATCGCTTTACTCATTGCGATAGCTTGTGCTTTATTTGTGAGAGAGATTGTTGTAAATACTTCTACTTTAATTATCTTTTTATGCTCAAGCTCGGTTTTCTTCCTAGCTTATTTCATTATTCTACTTCTATTAAAAGAAAAATTTATTATGTATGTCTATCATACGATATACACAAAATTTATTGCTTATAGAAGATAACTACATTGGAGAACAAAAATGTCATATGACTATCTGATTGTTGGTGCTGGATTATTCGGCTCAATTTTTGCTCATGAAGCGACTAAGCGTGGAAAAAAATGTTTAGTGATTGAAAAACGTGATCATATTGGTGGAAACTGTTATACCCAAAATGTGGAAGGAATTAACGTTCATAAATATGGTGCACATATTTTCCATACAAGTAATAAAACGGTATGGAACTATATCCAACAATTTGCTGAATTTAACCGTTTTACTAATTCTCCTGTCGCTCGCTATAAAGATGAATTATATAGCTTGCCATTTAATATGCTAACATTCAATAAAATGTGGGGTGTGATTACACCACAAGAAGCTGAATCAAAAATTAAAGAACAGATTGCAAAAGAAAATATTACAGAACCTCAAAACCTTGAAGAACAAGCAATTTCTTTAGTTGGGCGTGATATTTATGAAAAGTTAATTAAAGGCTATACAGAAAAACAATGGGGTCGTAAATGTACCGAACTTCCTGCTTTTATTATTAAACGTTTACCTGTTCGCTATACTTATGATAATAACTATTTCTATGATACTTACCAAGGTATTCCAATAGGAGGCTATACAGGTATTTTCGAAAGAATGCTTGAAGGAATTGAAGTCAAGCTTAATGTGGATTTCTTTGCAGAACGTGAGTATTACGAGGGGCTTGCAGACAAAATCGTCTTTACCGGTATGATTGATGAGTATTTTGGATACCAATTCGGTAAACTAGAATATCGTAGTTTACGTTTTGATAATGAAATTTTAGATATGCCAAATTATCAAGGCAATGCGGTAGTGAATTACACTGAAGCAGAAGTGCCTTACACTCGTATTATCGAACATAAACATTTTGAATATGGTACTCAGCCTAAAACAGTAATTACTCGTGAACATTCAAAAGAGTATCAAGAAGGTGATGAGCCTTATTATCCTATCAATGATCAACGTAATAATGAATTATATGCACAATATAAAGCATTAGCCGATAGTACACCAAATGTGATTTTTGGTGGTCGATTAGCTCAGTATAAATATTTTGATATGCATAATATTATTGCTGAAGCGTTAGAGTGCGTGGAGCAGCATTTCAAATAAACTAGTTGTGAGGGTTTTACTTTGAACAGATTTTTATCAATCATAGCTTTAATATTATTTGATGTTTTAGCTATATTTATTGCAATAGCCTTGGCAGTTTCATTACGTAAGATATTAAATATCTTTTTTAATTTACCTGTTATAGATTATTCTTACCTCTCGTTTGGAAGTGTTTACATAACCCTCATTTTTATCTTAGCCTATTTTGGTATTTATACTAAACGATTTGATTTCTGGCATGAAACTAGACTTATTGTTCGTTCTAGTTTCTTGTCATTTGCTATTTTACTTGCGGGATTAGTATTAGGCCAAAATGCGGAATATTATTCCCGTAGTACGTTAATTCTTATTTTTATATTAACTACTATTACTATTCCAAGTGCTAAGCTTCTTGCTAAGAAATTCTTGTATACCATAGGGATTTGGAAGAAAACAGCTAAAGTGATTACAGATAATGAGAATTTTAGATCTACATTATTTGATCATTATTATTTGGGCTATGTTAAATCTTCAGATTCTAATCATAATACCCTTTTTATTGATAGTGTGAATCTAAGTAAAGATAAATTAAATAAAATCATTGAGGAAAATATTAAGAATAGTAGAGAAATTATTTTTACTCCTGTGTTAAGTGGCTATGATTTCTCTCAATCAAATATTTACAATGTTTTCAGTTCAAGAACAAATGTCTTTATTCTAGAAAATAATCTTTTAAGTAAAACAAATAAGTTTATTAAGTCTGCTATTGACTATATTTTAGTGATAGGTTCTTCATTTTTATGGGCACCTATTCTTCTTATTATTGCTATCTGGTTAAGGAAAGAAGATCCTAAAGGCGATGTTTTCTTTAAACAACGTCGTTTAGGCATCAATGGGAAAGAGTTCTTTTGCTATAAATTCCGAACAATGTATTCAGATCAATCGTTTATGGTGGAATGGCTAGAGAAACATCCAGAAGAAAAAGCCTATTATGAAATTTACCATAAATATATGAATGATCCCCGAATTACTAAGGTTGGGGCTTTTTTAAGAAAAACTTCTATTGATGAATTACCTCAATTATTAAATGTGCTTAGAGGTGAGATGAGCTTAATTGGTCCTCGTCCTTATATGGTAATTGAAAAGCAAGATATTGGTAGAAAAGCACCGCTTGTATTAGCTGTAAAACCAGGTATTACTGGACTATGGCAAGTAAGTGGACGTAGTGGTGTAGACTTTAATGAACGTGTAGAAATGGATGTTTGGTATATGAAGAATTGGTCTTTATGGAATGATATTATTATTTTAATTAAGACTTTCCAAACTGTTATTAAGAGAGATGGGGCATGCTAAATTCTATTCAATATTTAAGCGAATTACACCGAAGATACGGAGTAGCCAAGCTAGAATTAGTAAATTGCTATTTTATTTAATAATTTGTTTAGTGGTTTCTCATATTAGCTATACATTTATAGAGAAGTCATTCATTGAAGTAGGTAAGAAAATAATTAAACTTTTTTAAGTTATTAGGTTAATATGAACGAACGACAAACAAGAATATTATATCTAGATATTCTTAATATACTAGCTTGTTTTGCTGTGTTAATGTTACATCATAATGGCATTGTGCATAATTATGATATTCATACATCTGCATGGAAACAAGCTTTAGCGTTTGAGGTCTTTTTTTATTGGGCAGTTCCTGTTTTCTTTATGCTTACAGGGGCAACACTAATAAGATATAGAGAAAAATATAGTACAGGTGAATTCTTCAGAAAGAGGATTGCTAAAACATTCTTTCCTTTCGTGTTTTTTAGCTTATTATTGTCTATTTATTTTTATCTTTTAGGACAATTTGATATAAGTAGCGTGAAGGAATGGATTAGTGCTATTTTTACAACAAGGATTCCAGAAGGTTGGGCATATTGGTTCTTTATACCTCTCTTTGCTTTATATACGTTAATTCCTGTTCTTTCGTACTTGAAAGATAATAAGAGTATTTTACTCTATATAATCATTGCTATTTTTATCACACACTCTTGTCTTCCTGTGTTATTTCAAATTATAGGAATTCAATATAATTGGGATATATCCTTTCCTATGAATGGATATGTGATGTTTCTCTTAATTGGCTTCTTGCTATCTGAAATACATTTATCTAAACGAGTTAGAATTACTTTTTATATATTAGGCATCTTAGGTGCCATTATAAGATATTGTGGTACAGTTTATTATTCGACTATAAATAATAATTTAGATAGAATATTATTTAGTTATACGCAATTTCATTCTGTGTTCTTAGCAGTTTCTATTTTTATTCTTATTAAAGAAATTTCTATTTATGTAGAAAATGGAAAAATTATACGTATAGTAAAAGCACTTTCTTCTTGTAGCCTTGGTATATATCTAATACATGTGTTTATGATGTATAAGGTAGAATTACCTATTTTAGGTATAGAGGCAGATAATGTTTATTGGAGATTCTTTGGTGCTTTTCTTACATATTTTGCATGTTTTTCTATTGTGTTCTTAATTAAGAAAATACCATATCTGAGAAGGATATTTCCTTAATATGGTACTTAGTTAAGTCTAGAATCAGTGGAGGGGATAATTCCCTCTCATTATTAAATTAAATACCATTTTTTCTTTTCATTATAATGTTTTAGTTGATTGTTTTTATTCTATCAATATCATTTGTACTTATCTCTGTTTCAAACTGATCCTCTATTAATATGCAAAAAATCGTAATCACAGGCGGTGCAGGTTTTATTGGTTCTGCGGTAGTTCGCCATATTATTGAAAACACTCAAGACAGCGTAGTTAACGTAGATAAATTAACCTATGCAGGGAATTTAGAATCTCTCGAATCCGTGGAAAATAATCCTCGCTATGCTTTTGAGCAAGTTGATATTTGTGATCTTAAGACGATAGAAAGCGTTTTCGAGAAATATCAGCCTGATGCAGTGATGCATTTGGCGGCAGAAAGTCATGTTGATCGTTCTATTTCGGGAGCGGCTGATTTTATTCAAACCAATATTGTTGGTACTTATACGTTGTTAGAGGTTGCTAAGAATTATTGGCATACCTTAGATGAAGCTAAAAAAACGACCTTTCGATTCCAGCATATTTCTACAGATGAAGTGTATGGGGATTTATCCCTTTCTGATCCCGCCTTTACTGAACATACTCCTTATCATCCGAGTAGTCCTTATTCTGCCTCAAAAGCGGCGAGTGATCATTTGGTTCACGCTTGGCATCGTACTTATGGTCTGCCGGTGATTATCACAAACAGTTCTAATAACTATGGGGCTTATCAGCATGCTGAAAAGCTTATCCCTTTAATGATTTCAAATGCGCTGATGGGGAAGCCTTTGCCAATTTATGGTGATGGACAGCAGATTCGAGATTGGTTATTTGTGGAAGATCATGTTCAAGCTTTATATTTAGTTTTGACAAAAGGTCAAGTCGGGGAAAACTATAATATCGGTGGAAATTGTGAAAAAACAAACCTTGAAGTAGTTAAAACCATTTGCCAATTACTCGAAGAACTTGCACCCAATAAGCCTAATCACATTAAGTATTATGAAGATTTAATTACTGTTGTAAAAGACCGACCTGGTCACGATGTGCGATATTCATTGGATTGTTCTAAAATTCATGTAGAATTAGGTTGGCAACCACAAATAACCTTTGAACAAGGACTTCGTCAGACGGTAAAATGGTACCTAGAGAATAATAGATAAATAAAGGAGAAGAACCACATGCAAATTACATTATCAACGGCTCCCGCTTCGGAGAGTTGGGGCAAAAATGCCATTTTAAGTTTTAATCAAGATCAAGTCGTTATTCATCTTAAAGATGATGAAAAATCTAACCTTGTTTTAGTTCAAAAAGCCGCCCGTAAGTTACGTGGGCAAGGTATTAAAGATGTTGAACTTGTGGGGGATGCATGGGAATTAGAAAATTGTTGGGCATTTTATCAAGGTTTTTACTCGGCGAAGCAAGATTATTCGATTGAATTTCCTCATTTAGAGGATGAGCCACAAGATGAATTATTGGCCCGTATTGAATGTGGCGATTTTGTGCGTGAAATTATTAATGAACCGGCACAAACCCTTACTCCGGTTAAATTAGCCGAACGCGCAGCTGAGTTTATTTCTCAACAAGCCGAGAATTATGCCGATAAAAGTGCGGTCAGTTTTCAAATCATTTCTGGCGAAGCGTTAAAAGAGCAAGGTTACCACGGGATCTTTACTGTGGGTCGTGGTTCTATTAATCCCCCCGCTATGTTGCAATTAGATTTTAATCCGACTAATGATCCAAATGCGCCGGTATTAGCTTGTTTAGTGGGCAAAGGTATCACTTTTGATAGTGGTGGTTATAGCATCAAACCAAGTGATGGTATGAGTACTATGCGTACTGATATGGGCGGCGCTGCGTTATTAACAGGCGCATTAGGATTTGCCATTGCGCACGGTTTAAGTCAACGTGTAAAACTCTATCTATGCTGTGCAGAAAACTTGGTGAGCGGTAATGCGTTTAAATTGGGTGATATCATCACGTATAAAAATGGTGTAACCGCTGAAATTTTAAATACTGATGCGGAAGGTCGTTTAGTATTGGCAGATGGCTTAATTGAAGCCAATAGTCAAAATCCACAATTTATTGTCGATTGTGCAACCTTAACGGGGGCTGCGAAAGTTGCGGTGGGTAATGATTACCACAGTGTACTTTCTATGGATGATGCGTTGGTAAATAGCTTATTCCAAGCTGCCAAAGAAGAAAATGAACCATTCTGGCGTTTGCCTTTTGAAGAATTCCATCGTAGCCAAATCACTTCTTCTTTTGCTGATATTGCAAATACAGGTACAGCGCCGGTTGTCGCGGGCGCAAGTACTGCAACGGCATTTTTATCGTATTTTGTGAAAAACTATCAACAACGTTGGTTGCATATTGATTGTTCGGCCACTTATCGTAAATCAGGTAGTGATTTATGGGCTGTGGGTGCAACCGGAGTTGGTGTGAAAACATTAGCAAATTTATTAGTAACGAAAGCAAGTTAAGTAGGATTTTATGACAGAACGTACTTTTTCAATTATCAAACCCGATGCAGTAAAGCGTCATTTAATTGGTGCTATTTTAGGGCGTTTTGAATCACAGGGATTCCGTGTCGTTGCGCTTAAAATGGTGCAATTAACCAAAGAACAAGCGGAAGGTTTCTATGCAGAACACCAAGGTAAACCATTTTTTGAGCCGTTGGTGGAGTATATGATGTCTGGACCAATGGTGGTTTCTGTGTTGGAAAAAGAAAATGCCGTGAAAGATTACCGTACTTTAATCGGGGCAACGAATCCGGCTGAGGCGGCAGAAGGGACTATCCGCAAAGACTTCGCGTTAAGTCAGCGTGAAAACTCTGTCCATGGTTCTGATAGCGTTGAAAGCGCAAAACGAGAAATTGCTTATTTCTTCGTAGATTCAGAAATCCAACCCTAATTCATTTCTATAAAAAAAGCACTTAGTGAATATCTAAGTGCTTTTATTTTTTATTGTTTTTCAATTTTTGAGATCGTCTTTTTCATTGGATCAATTTCAGCCCGAATATGAAAGGCTTTTGCCAAATTCTCCGCATTTAACACGGCTTGCGTTTCACCTACAGCTAACAATTTTCCTTTATCTAATAGAACAATTTCATCACAAAACTGATAAGCCAATGAAAGGTGATGAATGGCAACAACACATGTATGTTGTGGTGTGAGTGATTTAAGCTGTTCCATCATATCAATTTGATAATAAGGATCGAGTGGTGCAATCGGCTCATCTACCAATAAGGCTGGGGATTCCTTAATGCTGCAACGAGCGAGTTGTACGCGTGCTTTTTCGCCACCAGAAAGTTGTTGAAATGGCTTATCGAGCAAATGCGTTACCGCAAATTTTTCTGAAAACGCCTGAATTTTTGACCGCTCTTTTTCTTTTTGTAACGGAGCTGCCAAGCCTAATGCAATCACATCATAAACGGATAAATCCCAATGAATTTGCGTATTTTGTGCAAGGTAAGCAATGTGTTGGCTTTTTTCAGTTGCATTCATTTTGCTTAATGGTTGAGTATCAAACCAAACCTCCCCTTGTTTGAGGGGCAAGATACCCGCAATGGTTTTCAATAAGGTAGATTTTCCCGCACCATTGGCGCCCATAATACCAATCAATTTACCTGATGGAAGCGTACAGTTGATGTCATTTAAGCAATAGGATTGGGTGAGTTTTTCAATTCTAATCATAAATTTTTCTCTGTTGCGTTAATAACATCCAAATCAAACAAGGTGCGCCGATAAGCGCAGTTAATGTGCCGATGTAAATATGTGAGAACAACGGGATATATAAAATGGCTAAATCGGCCAGTAACAACAATAAGGCACCGATTAATGCGCTGGTGAGGTAAAGCTGTGATGGGCGAGCTTTCAGTAAAATACGGGCGAAGTGTGGCGCGATTAAGCCGATAAAGCCAATGGTACCGGTTTGTGGAATGGTTGCTCCTACTAATAAAGCCACACCAAAGGTGCTGATGAAAAAGCTACGTTTGGGATCTGCTCCCATTGTACTCGCTGTGTCTTCACCAAAGGTGAGTAAATCTAAGTATCGGCGAGTGTGGTATAAACAGAAAATTCCCGCCAGAACAATGGGGAGTGAAATAAGCAGGGTATCTAATTTTGCCCACATCAACGAGCCTTGTAACCAGCGGTAAAGTTCAGCTAATGCCCATGGGCTTTCTGCGTTGGATAGCAGTAATGCAATTGCTGACCCAAGCAACATATTAACCGCTAAACCGCTTAGAATCATCATCGCGGTGCCGTAGTTTTTGGCGATCAAATACACGATGAAAAAGCTTAAAAGCGCACCAATTACGCCACCCGCTAAAAGCAGTGAAAAGGGTACAGCAAAATAATAAAGGATAAATACACTAGCCGCTGTTGCACCAGCACTACTGCCGAGTAAACCCGGACTCGCTAATGGATTTTGGAAAATGCCTTGCATCGCATTGCCGGCAATCGCGAGACTTGCACCCGTCAATAAAGCTAAACCAATGCGTGGAAAACGAATATCCCACAGCACCATCGAACGCATATCGGTGAGCATGCCATCCGCATTTTTGAGATGGGCAAAGTCACCGAGCTGATGATAAATAGCAAAGCCGCTAATCAATAGCAACGCGAAGAAAAGTGCGGTATTTAATTTGAGTGTTTTGGTCAATGATCAATTTCCTATGTAATCCAAATATCGTTTGTTAATTTGAGTTTGTCAAATCTCCTCTAACCCCTCTTTGCTAAAGAGGGGGAATTATAGTGTCGGGATTTATAATTCTGATGTTTTATTCTAATCATTTATACATAAAAGCTGTAAATACATTATCTTGGGCTAATTTAATCATGCAATTCCTCTCTTTAGTAGAGAGGGTGGGATTATAGTGTCAAGATTTATAATTCTGATATTTTATTCTAATCATTTATACATAAAGACATATAAATATGTCATCTAGGGTTAATTTAATAATGAAATTCCCCTCTTTAGCAAAGAGGGGGTAGGGGAGATTTGTCCGCTACATTATTTTAACTGTTGATAAATCTTCTCCGCCCCTTGCCACACACCGTGATCGAAGCAATAAGTATATTTCATAGGGATGCTGACAAGCGGTTGGTTTTTGAAAAAATCTTGCAACATAGGGTGTTGCAGCAATTCGGCTTGTGCATTGTAACCTTGTTTGTCGGTCAGAGAAATCAGTACATTCGGTTGACTTAAAATCACTTTTTCTAATGAGAAATTTTGTGCGGTAAGTGGTGTTTTTAACGGTGTTAATCCGAGTAAACTTAACAGCACGGGATATTGCGGATAATAACTTTCTACCACACCAGTTTCTGACAAAATCAGTGTATCAGTAAGCGGTCGATTTAAGTGAAAGTTTTGCGATTTGAGTTTTGTTACTAAATCAGCCGCCTTTTGCTCATTACCCAGTTGTTTGCCTAAGTCTAGAATCAACGTAAATAATTCATCTGGCGTTTGTGGGCTGTCGTTAATGGGAATAATCTTCACATTGAGTTTTTTCAGCTCTGCGACTAATTGCGGATAAAAGGTTTCGTTAATCAGAATCGTTTTATCCAAATAGGGCAATAATTCCGTTAATTGCGGTTCCAACACAGGCTTATCGGTATTGATTTTGTCTAACATCATCAACGGTTTTTTCGAATAAGGCGATTGTGCAGCAATTTGCGAAGGTTCAGCCAGTTCGATAAGCAGTCGGTCACTGCAAAGCGTAAGTGAGACAAATTGTTCCGAAGCCTGAGCGGTAAACGGAAGGAAAAGTGCGGTTAAAATTAAGCGAGTTTTTTGCATATAGATAATGATACGCTACGTCATCAATAATGTAAAAAGGCGTGCTAAGCACGCCCTTGTTAGTAGGTAATAATTAGAACGATCCTTTCAACCCAACATAAACATTACGTCCTTCTTGGCCATAGCCCAGTACGTTTTCATATTTTTTATTGAATACGTTGTTAAGATTTGCATAAATCGTCAAGCTATCCGCCACTTTATAGTTCACGCCTAAGTTTGCCAAGGTGTAAGATGGCAATTTCACTTTATGCGTGCTGTAGGTCGGTGAATAGTAGGTATCCATGCGTTTACCTGTGTAAGATATATTTACATCCGCACCTAATTTTTCAGTGATTTGGTATGCTAAGCCCGTATTCGCCAAATGTTTTGGACGACGTGCCAATTCAGCACCTTTGCTGTCTCGGGTTTGCGTGTAGGTGTAGTTAGCATAAGCAGTTAATGCATCGGTGATTTTACCGTTGTAAGCCACTTCAACACCTTTCACTTTGCTTTTACCTTCAAGGTTTACTGCACGGCTTGCATAAGTGGTAAAGTTGATTACTTCGCTGCTAATCGCGTTTTTCACGTTGCGAGCGAAATAAGTCACATCAAAGCTGTGACGACCATCATTGGTTTCAAATAAGAAACCAACATCACCGCCTAAACTTTTCTCTGGCTGCAAATTCGGGTTGCCGATATAGCGCGCGTTGTAGCCGTAATATTCAGTGATCGTTGGGTTTTGAATCGCTGAACCTAAGCTTGCGTGGGCTTTCACATTATTGTGTAAGCGGTAAGCACCCGCAATACGACCAGTCCATGAGTTTTCATATTCAGAGCTGTCAGTGTAACGACCGCTAATATTTAAGCTATGATCTGCATCGTGCAATAAGCGATATTCTGCCGCTAAGCTTTTCTCAACAAGTTTTTTATTACCTGCATTGTTGAAATAAGACGAGTTGAAATCTGTTTTTTGATAGTCAGTTAAGAAGCTTAAACCTTGCGTGAGTGTGCCTTCACGATCGAAATTGACATCTAATTGATAGTTCGCATTGAGTTTTTTCGCATCGTAAGCCGATGTATAGCCAACGGTATCGCTGTCAGTTTTGAGATGGCTTACACCAACCTTATGTTTAAGCAATTGATCATCATTACCTAAGAAACCGCTTAATTTGAATAAGGTATCACGTGTGCGAGTGTAGTGGCCTTTTTCATCCGTTGCGCTGTTATCAAAGTTAGCGGTTTGGCTGCTGTGAGAGGTTAAGAAATCAAAACCTTTTTGGTTATCGTCATAGCCGAAACGAAGAGAGGCATTATCACGATGGAATTTATCGCGTTCGTTTGAGCCACCGGTACTTACCGCTGTGCCATCTTGTGCGGTGTAGTTAAAGCGGTTTTTGCTGAGTGCTGAAATGCCTTTGGTGTGGTGACTGTCGCCATGTAAAGCATAATAGAAATTGTTGTTTGTGCCTGAAAGGGTTAATGAACCATCTACTGTACGATTAGAGCCAGTGCCAAAATCGTAATCGACGTTGAAGGTTTTGCCTTTTTCTAAGCCTTTTTTCGTGGTGATATAAATTACACCACCCATGGCGTCACTTCCCCAAAGAGCGGATTGCTCCCCGCGCAATACTTCGATGCGGTCAATATTGCTTAATGCTAAGCCACCGAAATCAAAGCCATAGCCAGAAACTGGGTTCACTTTCACGCCATCAATAATCACAGCTGTGTGGTTTGCATCCGCACCGCGTAAGAATACATTAGTTAATGTGCCACGACCGCCCGACGAACTTACCGCTAAACTTGGTACAGTTTTCAATACGTCGCTGACATAAGTCGCACCACGTTGTGCAAAATCTTTTTCAGTTAAAACAGTAACAGATGAGGCGGTTTGATGAAGGCTAGTTGGCGTGGCTGATGCAGAATAGACGTTAATCACATCTAATTTCGCCACGTCTTCAGCCGCCGCTAATGCTGGAATTGCGAATAAAATTGCTGAAGTAATCACATTTTTTTTCATTTTAAAATTCTTAGGATAAAAGTCTGTATAAAAGCGCCAGCAGTTTACACATTTGAGGCTTGGCAAGCAAACCTATCATGATGAAAATAACTCATCATGAAAATGAATGAAATTTAAGAGAAATAAAAAATTTAAGGATTTTTCTGACCGCACTTTTTCGCCTTTATCCGCCTTATAGTTTCAAGTATAATGCCTGTATTTTTCATCACATTGTTATTAAAAAAATTATGAGTACAAAATTCAACGTAAAAACATTCCAAGGCATGATTTTAGCCTTGCAAGAATATTGGGCAAATCAAGGTTGTACCGTTGTGCAACCTTTTGATATGGAAGTGGGCGCAGGAACCTCTCACCCAATGACTGCATTACGCGCATTAGGCCCTGAGCCGATGGCATTTGCTTATGTGCAACCTTCACGTCGTCCGACAGATGGTCGTTATGGCGAAAACCCAAACCGCTTACAACATTACTACCAATTCCAAGTGGTGATTAAACCGTCTCCAGACAACATTCAAGAACTCTATTTAGGTTCCCTTGAAATGCTCGGTTTTGATCCAACACAAAACGACATTCGTTTCGTAGAAGATAACTGGGAAAACCCAACCTTAGGTGCGTGGGGTTTAGGCTGGGAAGTATGGTTAAATGGTATGGAAGTCACCCAGTTTACCTATTTCCAACAAGTGGGTGGCTTAGAATGTAAACCGGTAACAGGTGAAGTAACTTACGGTTTAGAGCGTTTAGCCATGTACATCCAAGGCGTGGATTCTGTGTATGACTTAGTTTGGTCTGATGGCCCGCTTGGCAAAACCACTTACGGTGATGTGTTCCATCAAAACGAAGTGGAACAATCAACTTACAACTTTGAATACGCCGATACCGATTTCTTATTCTACTGCTTCGATCAATACGAAAAAGAAGCGAAAAGCTTATTAGAATTAGAGCGTCCGTTACCATTACCGGCTTATGAGCGCATTTTGAAAGCAGCACACAGCTTTAACTTATTAGATGCACGCAAAGCGATTTCGGTCACAGAGCGTCAACGCTATATTTTACGCATTCGAGCATTAACTAAAGGCGTGGCGGAAGCGTACTATGCGAGCCGTGAAGCCCTAGGTTTCCCTGGTTGTAAAAAATAAGGCAAAAAAACGACCGCACTTTAAGAATTAACCCAACGATATAAGGAGAAAATGATGAAAGATTTTCAATACCCAGACGATATCTACACGGAACCAGAAATTGATCCTAATACGCTTGCGAATTTAGGCCCATTGGCTAGATTAGCGGGTGTTTGGGAAGGTAAGCGTGGTGTGGATATCAACCCGAAAGCAGAAGGACCAGAAAAAGATCCTTATATCGAACGTTACGAAGCTCATCCAACTGATGGTCAACCCAATGGTCCGCAACTCTATTATGGATTACGTTATCACACTCATATTGTTGAGCCAGACGAAGTGGAAACCTTCCACGATCAAGTGGGCTATTGGTTATGGGAACCTGAAACAGGCAATATTTTATTAACTGGTAGCATTCCACGCGGTCAAACATTTATTGCTGTCGGTAATGCACCGGCTGATGCGAAAGAGTTCACTGTAAAAGCAGTACGCGGTTCACTAACAAACGGTATTATTTCAAATCCGTTCTTAGAGCGTTCATTTACCACGGAAAGTTTTGAAATGACGGTGAAATTCCATGATGATGGCACTTGGTCATACGATCAAACCACGATCTTGATTATCCCGAATTATGATGCGCCATTTGAACATCGTGATCGTAACCGCTTAACCAAAATTAGCGAACCGAAATTGAACCCAACTGCGGCAGCAGAACAAGAAGGTGAATAATGAAACCCATTCTTTATTATGCGGCAGATTGCCCAGATACAGCGCCATTTGTCGCAGAGTTAAAACGCTTAGGCGTGGATTATGAGGCTGTGGAAGTATTATCTTCCATTCCAAACTTGAAACAATGGCTGCGTTTGCGTGATCGTCATACCGCATTTGATGATGCAAAAGCACAAGGCTATGCGGGCTTTCCGGCATTATTGTTAGATGACGACCGTGTTATTTTAGATGAATCTAAATTAAAAGAGATTTTTTAAAGTAATGAAGAAAGTCGGTTTTTGGCAATTTTTATTTAAAATTGGCGATAATTATTTAATGTTTTTGCGAAATTTAACGCCTGCTGTGTTGTTTTTTTCACTCGCGTTATTTATGTATTCAGAGCTGGATTGGCAGCATTGGGAGTGGAGTAATGTGCTTGTGTTATTTTTATGCCTTGCTTCCGGATTTATTGCGCTCAGTGTAATGGCAATTAATACCGTCGCTTTTCTACGCAAGATGCTGAAAACCTTAAGAACACTAAGCGGAGAGAGCGAACTTGATGAAAATATTGGTACGCTCGCATTATTTAAAATGCTCTGGGTGGAAAGCAACAGTAAACAGCTAATCTTTTTTGCGGTAGTCAATATTGTTGCGGTATTTATGGTGTTAGTTTACGGCACCAAATATGCATTGAATTTTTATAGCTCAATTTCAACATTAAATGATTAGGTCTCGAATATGAAAAAAATAACCCTAAAACTGACCGCACTTTTGTTCGGCTTGTCGCTTACAAACAGTGTATTTGCAACAGAAAATCGCCAAAACACACAGAATGCAGATTATGAGCTTGAGAAAGTCTTAATTTTCAGCCGACACGGATTGCGTTCACCAGTGGAAAAAAAACCTCAAGAGATGGCAAAATATTCCCCGTATGCGTGGGCAAAATGGAATGTACCATCTGGCTATCTCACTGCAAAAGGGACGGTGCTAGAAACCTATTTCGGACAGTATTTAGGTCAATGGCTTGCAGATAAAGGGTTACTAACAACAGAACGTTGTGCATCGGGCGAAGGCATTTTTGCTTATGCAAATGGTGTGCAACGCACCATTGCAACAGGGCAAGCGATTGTTTCTGGTGCATTTGCGGGCTGTAATGTTCAACTGCAACATCACGGTAAAATTGGTTCAGAAAAAGATCCGATTTTTAAAACGCAAGCGCATAATCCAAGCAAAGCCTTGATTGAATCTGCAAAAAATAACGTTGATTTAACCGCTTTACAGCAAAAATTAGCGCCAAATTATGCACTATTGAGTGAAATCATTGATTACAAAAACTCACCAAATTGCTTACAAAAAGGCGAGTGTGATTTAGGTGGAAAAGTCGGTGAGTACAGTATTAAAGACGGCAAGTCGGTCAAAATTACTGGCTCTATCAGCACAGGAAAGAAAATTGTCAGTGCATTATTGCTTGCGCATTATGTGGGTAAGCCTGATTCAGAAATCGCAAACGGCCGCGTGGATAGCCAAGAAAAATGGCGTGCAATTAACGAAATTAAAAACGAATATTACCGCACGTTATTTAAAAACAACGAAGCGCTGGCACAAAATGCCTCATATCCGTTGTTAGCATTTATTCAGCAACAGCTAAACAGCGAAAACAAAATTAACTTATTAGTTGGACACGATTCTAATATCGTCGCTCTGCTTGCGGCATTGGGTGTTGAGCCTTATGAATTGAATGATTCATTGGAAAATATCCCAATCGGTGGCAAGTTGCTATTTGAAGTGTGGAAACACAAACCAAGTGGTAAGCTCAAATTTAAGTTGGATTATGTTTATCAAACCACTGAACAGCTGATTAATATCACGCCATTAAGTTTAGCGACACCACCAAACCAAACGGCATTGACACTCAAAGGCTGTGAAAAAGATGAAAATGGCTTCTGTGATTACGAACGTTTTCAACAGGTGTTGAGTGAAGGGATTGAGAACGGTAAGAAATAGCGTTCATGCAACCCTATGAAAAATACTTAAAAGAGAATTCGCAAAAATTGCGAGTGGATCAAACGGATGCGGAAAGAAAGCTATGGCAATGCATCAATCGAGATCAATTATTAGGTTTTCGATTTAATCGACAAAAGCCACTTTTAAGTTATATCGTTGATTTTTATTGTGCAAAAGCAAAGTTGATTATCGAATTGGACGGTAGTCAGCACTATGAACCTGATTATCAGGAAAAAGACGTATTGCGAGATGCAGAATTAAATTCACTTGGTTTTACGGTGATGCGATTTAGCAATGATGAAGTCAGGTGTGAAATTGAAGCGGTAGTCGAGCAGATTTATTTGTTTTTAGAGAATGTAAGGGCTGATTGAGTATGAGGTTGGATTAATTTCTGCCAAATCTCCCCTACCCCTCTTTGCTAAAGAGGGGGAATTCTTGAGTAAATGGGCAGTAGAGGGCTATTTATATTTTAGAATATGAGGGATTGTTGAGTATGAGGTTGAAGTAACATCAGCTAAATCTTCCCTTACGCCTCTTTGCTAAAGAGAGGAAATTCTTGAGTAAATTGATAGTAACTGGCTCATTTACATTTTAATTTCAATAGAGATTAAATTATCTGCTTTCAAAAAATGTTAAAGTAAAACAATAGATATTTAACTCTGCAAAGATCCAATCCCCTCTTTAGCAAAGAGGGGTAGGGGAGATTTGGCAGAAGTGAAAACAGAGAAATATAAAAGATGATTAAGAGACCATATTCAATAATTTTTATTTGCGTATTATTAATAATAGGTTGCACGAATAACAATTCCGTTGTTCAAAAACAAATAACACATATACGTTTTTTTGATGATTCTATTAATGTTCAGATAGGTGAAAAACTGTATCATTTAAAGAGCAAAGATAAGAAAACAATACAACAATTTAAAGAATTTTATGATAGTTACCATTATAAAGTGTCTAGACAAGCTTTAAACCTGCAAATACTAACGCAAAGTTCTAATGAGCTTATATACTCACTTTTTATTGATAAAAATCTATTAAGTGATGATGACTTAATCAAATTAAAAAAAGTATATCAAGCTGAAGCTTATGAAAAACAATATATAAAAGTAACATTCTTGGCTGATGCTAAGACTTTTTATGGTTTAAATAATTTAACTGATGAATATAAATTAGATACCTCACTACCAATAGTAGTAACTGACAAAAGACCTTTTCTTGAAACTGGTAACGGTCAATTGTTATTTATTTTAACAATGCCAGTTTGGGTACCATTTGCATTAGTATTTGGTTTAAAGCCTTAATATTTATAATGATATAAATTACGTTTACATAGAGACTCTAAAATGACAACCCAAAACTTCCTAGTAGAAATCGGCACAGAAGAGCTGCCACCAAAAGCTCTCAAAACATTAGCAACCTCTTTTGCGGATAACGTTGAGGCGGAATTAAACCAAGCAGGTTTATCATTCGACAAAATTGAATGGTTTGCGGCGCCGCGTCGTTTGGCGGTGAAAGTGTTGAACTTAGCCACACAACAGCCAAGCAAAGAAATTGAAAAACGCGGACCAGCAGTGTCAGCGGCCTTTGATGCGGAAGGTAAACCAACTAAAGCGGCAGAAGGCTGGGCGCGTGGTTGTGGCATTACTGTTGAACAAGCAGAACGCATCGCAACTGATAAAGGCGAATGGTTAGTTCATCGTGCAAAAATTGAAGGTCAGCCGACCAAAAACTTGCTTAACGACATTGTGGCAAGTGCGTTGGCGAAATTGCCAATTCCAAAACCAATGCGTTGGGCAGACAAAACCGTGCAATTTATCCGTCCGGTTCATACGGTAACTATGCTTTTAGGTGACGAGTTAATTGAAGGCGAAATTTTAGGTGTGGCAAGTGCTCGCACCATCCGTGGTCACCGTTTCTTAGGCGAGAAAGAATTTGAAATTCAACATGCCGACCAATATCCACAATTATTACGTGAAAAAGGTTCTGTCGTAGCAGATTTCAATGAGCGTAAAGCAGAAATTCTTGCAAAATCTCAAGCAAAAGCGACCGCACTTGGTGGTGTAGCTGATATTGAAGAAAGCCTGCTTGAAGAAGTGACTTCGTTGGTGGAATATCCAAACGTGTTAGCGGCAAAATTTGAAGAACGCTTCTTAGCGGTGCCTGCGGAAGCCTTGGTTTACACCATGAAAGGCGACCAAAAATATTTCCCAATTTATGACAACGACGGCAAATTATTACCGCACTTTATTTTTGTCTCGAACATAAATCCTGAAGATCCAACAGCGATTATCGAAGGGAACGAAAAAGTGGTTCGCCCTCGTTTAACCGATGCGGAATTCTTCTTTAAAACCGACTTAAAACAAAAACTGATTGATCGTTTACCACGCTTAGAAACCGTGTTGTTCCAACAACAACTCGGTACATTGAAAGACAAAACTGATCGTATTGAGCAATTGGCAGGTGAAATTGCAAAACAAATCGGTGCAGACGAAGCGAAAGCAAAACGTGCGGGTTTACTGTCAAAATGTGACTTAATGACCAACATGGTATTCGAATTTACCGATACGCAAGGCGTAATGGGCATGCACTATGCCCGTCATGATGGTGAAGATGAAGAAGTCGCAGTGGCATTAAACGAACAATATATGCCACGCTTTGCGGGAGATGAGTTACCAAAATCACTTGTGGCAAGTGCGGTTGCTTTAGCGGATAAATTTGACACCTTAACAGGGATCTTCGGTATCGGCCAAGCACCAAAAGGTAGCGCAGACCCATTTGCATTGCGTCGTGCGGCATTAGGTGCATTACGTATTATCGTAGAGAAAAATTTACCACTAGATTTAGAAGATTTAGTGAAAAAATCAGCCGCACTTTTCGGTGATAAACTCACGAATTCAAATGTGGTTGCTGATGTAGTGGACTTCATGCTTGGTCGTTTCCGTGCATGGTATCAAGATGAAGGCATTGCGGTGGATGTGATTCAAGCGGTATTGGCGCGTCGTCCAACCCGTCCTGCTGATTTTGATGCTCGCGTGCGTGCGGTATCACACTTCCGTACTTTAGATTCAGCGGAAGCGTTAGCAGCAGCAAACAAACGTGTAAGCAACATCTTAGCGAAAGCGGATGCTGCAATTGGCGAGATCAATTTGACCGCCTGCGTAGAGCCAGCAGAAAAAGTCCTTGCTGAAGCGGTACTTGCATTACGCACCGAAGTTCAACCGCTTATCGCGCAAGGCGATTATACGGCGGTATTAGATAAATTAGCGAACTTACGCACACCGGTAGACAGATTCTTTGATAACGTGATGGTGAATGCTGAAGATCCAGTATTACGCCAAAACCGCTTAGCGATTTTAAATACGTTACAAGGGTTATTCTTACAAGTAGCTGATATTTCAGTGCTTCAATAATGTAAAAAGGGATGGTCGATTTTTCATCAATCATCCCTTCTTTTATAGACTTCAAGTGATTATTTCTCTATAATCACCGCACTTTCCCCCCTTAGCTCAGTCGGTTAGAGCAGGCGACTCATAATCGCTTGGTCACTGGTTCAAGTCCGGTAGGGGGGACCATTCTCAGAGATCGCATTAGGCGGTCTTTTTTATTGCCTTTTTCTACTGCGTTTTTAGGCGTTATATCCTTTTAATAATTCAGCCCAATTTTCTTCATTGAATTGAATATTCATTCTGCCGACTTCTTTGACAAAAGAGCGGTGTAATCTTTCTAGGTTGCCTTGTTTCCAAAAATCGCCTGATTTTTGACCGCACTTATCGAAATCAATAAGCCAACACTTTTGTTCATTTTCGAGTTGTTGAACGAGAATATTATGGGCGTTGAGATCGGTATGACAAATTTGCAAATCATGTAACTGACGAATTAATTTACCAATGGCTTGCCAGACATCATTAGGTAATTGGTGGATTTGTAAAAGTGCGGTTAGATCTTGGGCGTTTTCGATCTTTTCAATCAAGATATCCGCTTGGTAGCAAATTCCTAATTTGCCCTTTTTAACACGTGCAGCAACAGGTTTAGGCACAGCTACACCAGCTTGATGGAGCTGATTTAAGAGCTGAAATTCCGCCACGCTGCGAGTTTCAGTAAATGATTGAAAACGATAGCGATCTTTGTTGAGTTTTCCCCATAAACCACCGCGATAATAATGACGAAGGGCAGTGTTTACCCCAAACAGATCTTTTGTATCCAGGAAGTAGGTTGTGCCGCGTCCTTTGGCTGAACCGGTAATACGGTGTTGTTTTTTCCAAAAAGCTGATTCAAAAAATGAAGCAGGCTCTGTTGGTTTTTCTGTGAGATTAAAAAGAAAGAATTGATTATCTTGTTGGAATTCAAGCATTTTAGTTGAACCGAATAATAGAAAATACCCTCATTCTACTTTAAAATAGACGGAAATTAAATGCGCGAGGAACTCAAATGTCCCATTCTCCACTTTTTGCCTCTCCCCCTAAATCACTTTGTATTTTACGTTTGTCTGCCGTGGGGGATGTTTGCCATGCACTTGCTGTGGTGCAGCATATTCAACGTCATTGGCCGCAAACGAAATTAACGTGGATTGTGGGAAAAACAGAAATGGGCTTGCTTTCTGGCATTGAAGGCGTGGAACTTGTTTCTTATGATAAAAAGAGCGGTTGGAAAGGCGTGTGGAATTTATGGATGTTTTTGAAAAATAATCAATTTGATGCGCTTTTGAATATGCAGACAGCATTTCGAGCTTCTATTATCTCTCTTGGTATTCAAGCGAAATATAAAATTGGGTTTGGCAAAAAACGTTCTCGAGAAGGGCAGTGGTTATTTGTGAATCGTCGAGTTCAAGATCCTGAAACGCCTCACGTATTAGATGGTTTTATGGCTTTTGCGGATTATCTAGGAGTACCACAGGCGGAAATGCTTTCTTGGCAATTGGCAATTTCTGATTTAGATCGAGAATACGCCAAACAGTTTATTGATGCTACGCGTAAAAATCTGATTATTTCTCCTTGCTCTAGTAAAGCCGAGAAAGATTGGTTGGTGGAGCGTTATGCGGAAGTGGCAAATCTTGCTCATCAACATAATGTGAATGTAATTTTTTGCAGCTCGCCGGCAAAACGCGAATTAGAAATGGTAAAAAAAATAACCGCACTTTGTAATTTTCAGCCGGTTGATGCTTCAGGAAAAACCAGTTTGAAACAACTTGTTGCATTAATTCATCAAGCAAATTTAGTCATTTCGCCCGATTCAGGCCCGGCCCATATTGCTACTACTCAAGGTACGCCAGTGATTGGATTGTATGCTTATCACAACCCGTTGCGCACTGCGCCTTATCATAATCTGGATAATGTGGTGTCGGTATATGAAGAAAATGTGCAAAAAGAGCAAGGAAAATCTTCAAGCGAATTGTCTTGGGCGACCAAGTTAAAAGGTAAAAATTTAATGGCTGAAATTCAGGTAGAGCAAGTGGTCGCTCAGATGAGAGCCTTGAATTTATTTTAAAGTGCGGTCAATTTTAGAGATAAAAAAAAGCCCTCAAGTGAGGGCTAAAAGAATCATAAAGTTCCTTGCGAATTATTCGCCTTTTTGTGCGTTGTAAGCTTCTAATGCACGAAGAGAGTAGGTGTAAGCTGCACCAGCATTTAATGCGATAGACATCGCTAATGCTGCTGCCACTTCTTCTTCAGTTGCACCTGCTTTCACCGCTTCATCAGCGTGCACACCAATGCAGCTTTCACAACGAGTTGTTACGGCAACGGCTAATGCAATTAATTCACGGGTTTTGGCATCTAATACGTTACCTTCTGCTGCAGCCGCACCTAATGCGCCGTAAGCTTGTAACATTTTAGGGTATTTTTTACCTAATGCACCGAATGATTTTTTAACGTGTGCTACATCATTTTTCCAATCTGCAAACATGGTTTTTCTCCTTAAATTTAGTACAAATTTCGAGAGGAATTATAAGCAGATTAGCGTATGATACTTGTCAAATTGTCTTAACTTTTAGACGGAAAATCTCACAATGGATTATTTAGATAAATTAACACAGCTGGCGCAAGTGCGCGGGGAAATTAATATTCGCTGCTTGTTTCAAGGGAATTGGCAAGTTGAACATCAGCCAGATGCGGCGGAATATCAAGGTTTATTTCATTTAATCGAGCAAGGCGAGTGTTGGGTAACCTTGGCAGAAAAACAATTTCATTTAAAAAAAGGCGATCTCTTTTTTCTCCCTCAAAATCGACTGCACTTTTTGGGCAGTTCTCAACAAAAAAGAGAGAATAGCCTACAGAGAGCGCAATCAAATGCACTTTTTAATGTCCATCAAATAGGAGCCGGTACGCCCGATCTGAAGATGTTTTGTGGGACGTTTTATTATCAAAAACCGTCATTATTAATTGATTCGTTACCAGATTATTTACATCTTTCGCTACAAAATACGCCTGTACAGCCTTTGGTTTCACTTTTTTTACAAGAAGCGGAGAAACCGGAGCAAGGCACAAAATCCGTGATAGACGCGCTATCAAATGTGTTGTTTATTTATATTTTGCGTCATGCTCAGCAAATAGGTTTGCTCAATCAGGGTTTATTAGCCGCCTTGCAGGATAAAAGGCTGAATCAAGTCCTGGAAAAAATCTTGTTTTCACCTCAATTAGATTGGCATATTGAGCAATTAGCCGAGTTGGCTTCCATGTCTCGTGCAACCTTTATGCGGATCTTTCAACAGCAATTAGGGATGCCACCAGGAAAATTTCTCACACAAGTGCGGTTAGAAATGGCGGCCGTTTTGTTGAAAAATACGCAAAAGACCATTTTAGCGATTGCCCTTGAAATAGGGTATCAATCAGAAGCGCATTTTAGTAAGGCGTTTAAAGCAATTTATGGGCTTTCACCGAGCCAATTTCGCAAAACCTAGCCCATCGTTTAAAACTTGCGTTATAATGACCGCACTTTAGGCGGCGCTGTCGCCTTTAATTTTTTAAGGTATTGTTATGTTTAATAAAATATTTTCATGGTTTGAAAACCGTTTAAATCCTTATCCGGAAAGCAATCCAACAACGCCTGAAAAAGGCTTGTTCCGTTTTATTTGGTCAAGCATTGATGGCATGAAAGGCTGGATCTTTTTACTCGCGGTATTGACGGTTGGTACCGGCGTGATGGAAGCCTTACTTTTTCAATTTATGGGATTATTGGTGGATTGGCTGGGTGCTTATTCACCAACCACACTTTGGCAAGAAAAAGGGCATTTGCTTGCCGGTATGGCAGCTTTGCTCATTTTCAGTATTGTATGGTCATTTGTGGGCGTGAATGTGCGCTTACAAACACTACAAGGGGTGTTTCCAATGCGTTTGCGTTGGAATTTCCACCGTTTGATGCTAGGCCAAAGCTTAAGCTTCTATCAAGATGAATTTGCAGGTCGTGTATCGGCGAAAGTGATGCAAACTGCCCTTGCGGTGCGTGATACTGTCATGACCATTGCGGATATGCTGGTGTATGTTGCCGTCTATTTTATTACTTCAGGCTTGGTGCTTGCAGCTTTAGATACCTGGTTTTTAGTGCCGTTTTTCTTATGGATTGTGGCATTTGTGACTATTTTACGTTTGCTTATTCCACGCTTAGCAAAAACGGCACAGCGACAAGCCGATGCGCGTTCTTTAATGACAGGACGTGTGACAGATGCTTATTCGAATATTGCAACAGTGAAGTTATTTTCTCATGATGATAGAGAAGCCAATTATGCAAAACGTTCCATGGAAGAATTTATGGTGACCGTGCATGCACAGATGCGGTTGGCGAGTTTATTAGATACCTTAACTTACGCAACCAATATTTTCTTAACGTTAAGCACAGCAATTTTAGGTGTGGTGTTATGGCAAAACGGTCAGGTCGGTGTGGGGGCTGTAGCGACTGCAACTGCGATGGCGTTACGTGTAAATGGTCTTTCTCGTTGGATTATGTGGGAATCAGCGCGTTTATTTGAAAATATCGGGACAGTGAATGATGGTATGGCAACGTTAACCAAACCGCATACCATTGTGGATAAGCCAAATTGTGTTGCGTTAGAAGTAAAGCAAGGTGAAATCAAATTTAAGGATATTTCGTTTGCCTATGATCCGAATAAACCGTTGCTTAACCATTTTAATCTTACCATCAAACCAGGCGAAAAAGTGGGCTTAATTGGTCGTTCAGGGGCGGGTAAATCAACCATTGTGAATTTACTTCTACGCTTCTATGAAGCCCAAGAAGGCTCTATTACCATTGATGGTCAAAATGTTTTAAATGTAAGCCAAGAAAGCCTTCGTAGTCAGATTGGTCTTGTAACACAAGATACCTCGCTTTTACACCGTTCTGTTCGTGATAATATCATTTATGGTCGCCCAACTGCGACGGACGAAGAAATGATCAATGCGGCTAAACGTGCGGAAGCGGCAGATTTCATCCCTTATTTAAGTGATGCCCAAGGTAGAAAAGGTTATGATGCCCATGTTGGTGAACGCGGGGTGAAACTGTCGGGTGGACAACGCCAACGTATTGCGATTGCGCGTGTCATGTTAAAAGATGCACCAATTTTACTGTTGGATGAAGCGACCAGTGCGCTAGACTCTGAAGTGGAAGTGGCGATCCAAGAAAGTCTCGACAAGATGATGGAAAATAAAACGGTTATTGCCATCGCTCACCGTTTATCCACTATTGCAGCAATGGATCGTTTAATCGTGTTAGATAAAGGGCAAATTGTCGAGCAAGGGACTCACGCGGAATTGCTTGAACAAAATGGCCTTTATGCTCGCCTTTGGAAACATCAAAGTGGCGGCTTCTTGAGTGAGCATGCCGAGTAAAACACAGGAAAAAATGACCGCACTTTGTAAAGGTGTAAATCTTGAGAGAGTTTAGATAGAGATTGAACTTTTCTCATAATTAGTGCGAATTTCCTTTGACTATTTTATTGACAACAGGTAATATTCGCACCCTATGCAAAAGGTAAAACTACCCCTAACCGTTGATCCGGTTAAAGACGCTCAACAAAGAATTGATTATGATGGTTATTATACCGCTAGTCAGTTAGTGCGTTTAGCTGAATCTACGGGGAAAGTGCTCAGCGATGCACAGGTAACATTATCGTTTTATATTGATCCACAAAAGTTAGTGGTAATGAAAGGGCAAGTACAAGTTGATGTCGAATTAGACTGCCAACGTTGTGGCGAACCATTCAAACAAACATTGGAATGTCATTTTATGTATAGTCCAGTGGCTAATTGGGATCAGGCTGATGACTTGCCGGAAATTTATGAGCCAATCGAATTTAATGAGTTTGGTGAAATAGATTTACTTGGTGCAGTGGAAGACGAACTTATTTTAGCTCTACCGCTTGTCCCAATGCATTTATCTGAACACTGTGAAGTGTCCGCGCACGAACAGGTTTTTGGCGAATTGCCTGAAGAGTTGGCAAAAAAACCGAACCCGTTCGCTGTATTAGCTAATTTAAAGCAAAAGTAAATTAAATTTAGGAGTATAGCCAATGGCTGTTCAACAAAACAAAAAATCTCGTTCACGTCGTGATATGCGTCGTTCACACGATGCATTAACTACTGCTGCAGTATCAGTGGATAAAGCAAGCGGTGAAACTCACTTACGCCACCACGTAACTGCTGATGGTTACTATCGTGGTCGAAAAGTGATCAATAAGTAATTTTACTTATAAGGTATTCACTTGAACCGTCTAACCTTAGCGTTAGATGTGATGGGCGGGGACATTGGTCCCCGTATTACTATCCCCGCATCTCTTTCAGCGTTGGAAGCAGATCCAATGCTCTCTTTAGTGTTGTTTGGCGATAGCCAACAAATTTCCCCCTTGCTGGAAAATGCACCTTCTTCTCTTTTAGAACGTATTCAAATTCATCATTGCACTAAGACTATTGATAACGATCAAGGTATTTCTCATGCATTGCGTCATAGCAAAGGCACGTCGATGCGTTTAGCTATTGAAATGGTTCAGAAAGGTGAGGCGCAAGGTTGCGTGAGTGCAGGAAATACGGGGGCATTGATGGGATTGTCAAAGGTTCTCTTACAGCCTTTAGAGGGGATTCAACGGCCTGCGTTGGTATCCTTATTACCGTCAATGACGGGTGATAAAACCGTGATGTTAGATTTAGGCGCAAACGTAGAATGTTCTGCTCAAAATCTTTATGAATTTGCCGTCATGGGCTCGATCTTTGCCGAAAACCGATTGAACTTAGTTTATCCACGTATTGCCTTACTCAATATTGGTGTGGAAGAAATTAAAGGACATCAATCCATTCGTGAAGCCGCGAATTTATTAGAAAAATCGACCGCACTTAATTATACCGGCTTTATTGAAGGTAACCTTTTATTAAATGGTGTGGCTGATGTGATCGTGAGTGATGGGTTTTCGGGAAATATTGCATTAAAAACCCTTGAAGGGACAGCTAAGAATCTGTTGTCTCTTCTGAAAGGAAAAGAAAAACAGCCTATTTTTAAATCATTTGCCAAATTTATTCTGCGTTTTTTCTTTAAGGATGCTTATCATCGCTTGAAACGCATTAACCCAGATGAATATAATGGGGCGTCTTTACTCGGATTAACGGCTGTTGTGGTGAAAAGTCATGGCAGTGCAAATGTGGATGCATTTGCTCGTGCAATTGCGGATGCAGCTTTGCAAGCTCGTTTGCAAATTCCACAAAAAATCTTGGCGGGTTTACAACGTTATTAATTAATAAGTTTTGATATTATGAATAGTAGAATTTTATCCACCGGTAGCTATTTGCCGAGCCATATTCGTACCAATGCGGATTTGGAAAAAATGGTTGATACTTCAGATGAATGGATCGTGACGCGTTCTGGCATTCGTGAACGTCGTATTGCTGCAGCAGATGAAACCGTTGCAACAATGGGATGTGAAGCTGCTAAAAAAGCACTTGAAATGGCTAATCTTGATCCTCAAGAAATCGAGTTGATCATCGTTGCGACAACCAGTGGTTCTCACGCTTATCCAAGTTCAGCTTGCCAAGTTCAAGGTTTATTAGGTATTGAAGACGCGATTTCTTTTGATTTAGCAGCGGCTTGCACCGGTTTCGTTTATGCTTTAGGCGTAGCGGATAAATTTATTCGTTCAGGTAGCGTGCAAAAAGCCCTTGTGATTGGTGCAGATCTTAACTCGCGTAAATTAGACGAAACCGATCGTAGCACTGTCGTGCTATTTGGTGATGGTGCAGGTGCGGTGATTTTAGAAGCATCAGAGCAAGAAGGCATTATTTCAACGCATTTACATGCATCGCCAGATAACCATGCGGCATTACTGCTTCCACAAGCTGAGCGTGGCGTGGAGAAATCTGGCTATATTGAAATGCAAGGTAATGAAACCTTTAAATTAGCGGTGCGTGAGCTTTCTAATGTGGTGGAAGAAACCCTTTCTGCCAATAATCTCCAAAAAACAGATATCGACTGGCTTGTGCCGCATCAAGCAAATTTACGTATTATTACGGCGACAGCGAAAAAATTAGAGATGGATATGTCGCAAGTAGTGGTGACGCTTGATCGTACAGCCAATACCAGTGCGGCGACTGTGCCAACCGCTTTAGATGAAGCGGTGCGTGATGGCCGAATTCAACGCGGTCAATTGCTTTTACTCGAAGCTTTTGGCGGTGGTTGGACTTGGGGTTCAGCATTGGTGCGATTCTAATTAATTTGTTAGAATCCCGACAGAATTTTAAAAGTGCGGTTAAATTTGACCGCACTTTCAACATTTAAACGATGAAGAAATAGGAAGAAAACATGAAAAAATTCGCAATGGTTTTTCCAGGACAAGGTTCTCAAGCTGTTGGCATGTTAGCAGATCTTGCTAACGAATATCCGGTAGTCACCGAGACTTTTAAACAAGCATCTGAAGCGCTTGGCTATGATTTATGGAGCTTGGTTCAACAAGGTCCAGCAGAAGAATTAAATAAAACTTGGCAAACTCAGCCGGCATTATTAGCGGCATCCGTTGCGATCTTTCGTGTATGGCAAGACAAATACCCACAATTACAACCAAGTGTGATGGCTGGTCACAGTTTAGGTGAATATTCAGCATTAGTTTGTGCAGGTGTAATTGATTTTAAAGATGCCATTAAATTAGTGGAATTACGCGGTAAATTAATGCAACAGGCGGTACCAGAAGGTACAGGTGCAATGTATGCGATTATTGGTTTAGACAATGACGCAATTATCAATGCGTGTAAACAAGCCGAGCAAGGCGAGGTGGTATCTGCAGTAAACTTTAACTCACCAGGCCAAGTAGTCATTGCTGGAGCGAAAGAAGCGGTAGAACGTGCAGCTGCATTATGTAAAGAAGCGGGCGCAAAACGCGCTCTACCGTTAGCGGTAAGTGTTCCTTCACATTGCGCATTAATGAAACCGGCAGCAGAACAATTAGCTGTAACATTTGAAAATATTACGCTTAATGCGCCAGCAACACCAGTATTAAACAACGTGGATGTCAAAGCGGAAACAGAAAGTGCAGAAATTCGTACCGCACTTATTCGTCAATTATATAGTCCTGTTCGTTGGACTGAAACTGTTGAGAAAATGGCGCAAGATGGCGTAGAGGTTTTAGTTGAAATTGGTCCTGGTAAAGTATTAAACGGTTTAACAAAACGTATCGTGGCAGAATTACAAGCAACATCAGTAAACGATGTGACATCATTGGATGCTGTTGAAGCATTATTAGCATAAAAGGGGATTAAGAATGCAAAATAAAATCGCATTAGTGACAGGTGCAACACGTGGTATTGGTCGCGCAATTGCAGAAGAATTAGCATCAAAAGGTGCTTTTGTAATTGGTACCGCAACCTCTGAAAAAGGTGCAGATACAATTTCAGCTTATCTTGGTGATAAAGGTAAAGGTTTAGTATTAAATGTGGCAGACAAAGAAAGTATTGATGCCGTATTAGAACAAATTAAAGAACAATTCGGTGATATTGATATTCTCGTGAATAACGCAGGTATCACACGTGATAACTTATTAATGCGTATGAAAGATGAAGAATGGTTCGATATTATGCAAACCAACTTAACCTCTGTGTTTCATCTTTCTAAAGCAATGTTACGCTCCATGATGAAAAAACGTTTCGGTCGTATCATTACTATTGGCTCAGTTGTAGGCTCAATGGGTAATCCAGGTCAATCTAACTATTGTGCCGCAAAAGCAGGTTTGATTGGTTTCTCTAAAGGCTTAGCGAAAGAAGTAGCATCACGTGGCATTACTGTAAACGTTGTCGCTCCCGGCTTTATTGCAACGGATATGACCGAAGTGCTTACAGAAGAACAAAAAGCCGGTATTCTTGGTAATGTTCCTGCTGGCCGTTTAGGTGAGCCAAAAGATATCGCAAAAGCAGTGGCATTTTTAGCTTCTGACGATGCAGCTTATATTACGGGTACGACATTGCATGTGAATGGTGGCTTATATATGAGCTAGCCCTTTAGGGGAGATATATCTGGGATTTTGTCTATAAAATATAGCAAAGCCGTTTTGTTAATGATAAAATCCCAACTGCAATGTAACTTTTTCTCTGTATGTGTTTTTACATTGCCTGTTTTTTGTGGTGCGACCACCTAAGAAATAGTTGCAACTTTATCAAAAATGCATACACTAACCGCTCTTAAATGAGTTAAAACAACAATAGGAAAAACAAATGAGTATTGAAGAACGCGTGAAAAAAATCATCGTTGAACAATTAGGTGTTAAAGAAGAAGACGTAAAACCAGAAGCTTCTTTCGTTGAAGATTTAGGTGCGGACTCTTTAGATACAGTTGAATTAGTAATGGCTTTAGAAGAAGAATTCGATATCGAAATTCCTGATGAAGAAGCTGAAAAAATCACAACTGTTCAATCTGCGATTGACTACGTTCAAAACAATCAGTAATTTTTAAGTTGGGCGATCTTTTAGATCGCCTAATTTTTTTCTTTAAATTCCTTTCTAAATTACTTATCTTCAAATAAAACAAGATACATCTCAATCTTTTAAATTTCCGACCGCACTTTCCTTTATTTAATCTTTCTCAGATTTGCTTTTATTGTTTGGCTCCCCTATTTTTTGATTTAAAACAAAATTTACCTTAAAAGTACTTATTATGAGTTAATTTTGATGCTAGTATTCGATCAAAATTTTTTTCTAATTAACCATAAAATGATTCCGGAGTATCTTATGGATTTTCTAATGAACCTAGATGAAGGTAGCCAGTTTGCGATTCAGCTTGCTATTGTTCTTATCTGTTTATTTTACGGGGCAAAAAAAGGTGGTATCGCACTGGGTATGCTCGGTGGAGTAGGCTTAATTGTTCTTGTTTTCGGCTTTGGTATTGAACCAGGTAAGCCAGCTATCGATGTAATGTTGACCATCCTTGCAGTTGTGGTCACATCGGCAACATTGCAAGCCAGTGGTGGTTTAGATGTCATGTTACAAATTGCGGAGAAAATGCTTCGTCGTAATCCGAAATATGTCAGTATTTTGGCACCATTCGTCACTTGTTTCTTAACTATTTTATGTGGTACAGGACACGTGGTTTATACCATGTTACCAATCATCTATGATATCGCGATCAAAAATGACATTCGTCCTGAACGTCCAATGGCGGCAAGTTCAATTGCCTCTCAATTGGGTATCATCGCGTCACCAGTTTCGGTGGCAGTCGTGACTTTAACCACATTCTTAGTGAATGCTAAAACCCCATTAGCAGGTTTTGATGGCTATTTAGATTTATTAAAAATTACCGTGCCTTCAACCCTTTGTGGTGTGTTAGCTATCGGTATTTTCAGCTGGTTCCGTGGTAAAGATTTAGATAAAGACCCAGAATTCCAAGAGAAATTAAAAGATCCCGAATTCAAAAAATATGTTTATGGTGATAGCACATCATTGTTGGACAAAAAATTACCACAATCTAGCTGGAATGCGATGTGGATCTTCTTTGGTGCGATTTTAGTGGTAGCGCTATTAGGTTACTTTAAAGATTTACGCCCAGCCTTTGAAAAATCAGCACCAGCTCAAGTGGTTGAAATCGTTTCTGCTGATAAAGCTGTGAAAACCTTTAATGTTAAAGATGGTAAAATCGTTGCGTTAGCGAAAGACGGTACATTAGTACTTGATGTTAAAGACAGCAAAGCAAAAGCAAAAACAGCCTACAACAACGTTGCGATTTATAACGATAAAGGTGAAGTTGCTCAAACAATTACAGCTCAAGATAACAGTGTTGTAATTACTGCGGGAGATAAAACCGAAACTATCGATAACGCTGCAATCGTATTAAAAGATACGGCGAAGAAAAAAGTGAATTTAAGCATGGTTCACGTTATTCAAATCTTCATGTTGTTAGCGGGTGCATTAATTGTTATCTTTACCAAAACTGATGCAGGCAAAATCAGTAAAAATGAAATTTTCCGTTCAGGTATGATTGCGTTAGTGGCTGTATTCGGGATTTCTTGGATGGCAGAAACCATGTTTACTGTTCATACACCAATGATGAAAGCGGCACTTGGTGATGTGGTAAAAGCACATCCTTGGACTTATGCAGTGATGTTGTTATTAATCTCTAAATTTGTAAACTCACAAGCGGCAGCATTGGTTGCATTCGTTCCACTTGCTTTAGGTATCGGAGTTGACCCTGCGATTATCTTAGCCTTTGCTTCAGCTTGTTACGGTTACTACATTTTACCAACTTACCCAAGTGATCTTGCGGCAATCCAATTCGACCGTTCAGGTACAACCCACATTGGTAAGTTTGTAATTAACCACAGCTTTATTTTACCGGGCTTAATCGGTGTAATCACTTCATGTATCTTTGGTTACATTTTCACAAGCTTGTTTGGTTATCTATAATTAACTGTTGATAAAAGAAAAGGCTATTCGTTTGAATAGCCTTTTTGTTTGTAAAGTGCGGTTAAATTTTAGGATGTTTTATCTCGATGCTCTATTTGACTTTATCATTCATTAAAATCTCTCAAAAACTGACCGCACTTTTGCGCTTCTTAAAATAAATTCCTGCTAAAGGTTGAAACATAGGGGGATTTATTGCGATAATCTTCATTATTTTTTGGGTGATCTTTCGGGCTGCCATTTTTTCAGGTGGCCAGTTTTTATTAGGAAAGATTAATTTGAACATTATTTAAGTTAGAAGAATAACAATGGCTGAAAAACGTAATATTTTTTTAGTAGGTCCAATGGGTGCGGGTAAAAGCACCATTGGCCGTCAGCTTGCGCAACAATTGAATATGGATTTTGTCGATTCAGATGCCGTAATTGAGGAACGTGCGGGAGCAGACATTGGCTGGATTTTTGATTTAGAAGGCGAAGAAGGCTTTCGTAAGCGTGAAGAACGTATTATCAATGAATTGACTCAATTACAGGGCGTCGTGCTTTCCACTGGTGGTGGGGCAGTGATGTCAAAAGAGAATCGCAATTATCTTTCTGCTCGTGGCATTGTCATTTATTTAGAAACCACGGTAGATAAGCAATATCAACGTACACAACGTGATAAAAAGCGCCCATTATTACAGGGAGCTGATGACCCACGTCAAGTGCTTGAAGATTTAGCTAAAGTGCGTAATCCGTTATACGAAGAAATTGCAGATATTACTTTGCCAACAGATGAGCAAAATGCCAAAGTAATGGTTAATCAAATTGTTGATTTAATTGATAATCTAAACGGCTTAAACGGTTCACTCTAAGGATTAAAAATGTTGTGCGTAAATGTTGAATTAAAAGAACGTCGTTATCCCATTTATATTGGCGAAGGGTTGCTCAAAGATGAAACCTGCTATCCGCTGAAGAAAGGGGATAAAGTGATGATCGTGACTAATCCAACCGTCGCACAATATTATCTTGAAACCGTTACACAAACCTTAGAAAAAATTGGCTGTCAGGTTGAATCGGTATTATTGCCTGATGGTGAAAAATACAAAACACTCGATTCTTTAAACCTCATTTTTACCGCACTTTTAAAGCATAATCATGGGCGAGATACCACCATTATTGCATTAGGTGGTGGTGTGATTGGTGATGTGGCAGGTTTTGCTGCAGCAAGCTATCAGCGTGGCGTGCGTTTTATTCAAATTCCTACCACATTATTAGCCCAAGTGGATTCTTCTGTTGGTGGCAAAACTGCCGTTAATCATGAGTTAGGCAAAAATATGATTGGGGCGTTTTATCAACCTTCTACGGTGATCGTTGATACCCTTACACTCAATACCTTGTCAAAACGTGAAGTCAATGCGGGACTTGCGGAAGTCATTAAATATGGGGCGATTTTAGATTATGCCTTTTTTGAATGGCTTGAAGCACATATTGATGAATTAGTCGCGTTAAATCAACAGTCACTTCAACATTGCATTGCACGTTGTTGCCAAATCAAAGCGGATGTTGTTGCGCGTGATGAAACGGAAAAAGGTGATCGTGCATTATTAAATCTCGGCCATACTTTTGGGCATGCGATCGAAACGCATTTAGGCTATGGAAACTGGTTACATGGTGAGGCTGTTGCAGCAGGAACCATGATGGCAGCCGTGTTATCTGAACAATTAGGCGATCTTTCTTTTGAAGATGTCGCACGTTTAGAAAAGCTTTTAGCACGTGCTAATTTGCCGACCGTTTCGCCTGATACCATGCAACCAGACGATTATTTACCGCATATGATGCGAGATAAAAAAGTGCTGGCAGGCAAGTTGCGTCTTGTGTTGCTAAAAGCCCTTGGTCAAGCCTACGTGGCGACTGATACTGACAAATCTCTTGTGCTAAACGCGATTGAGCGTTGCACACAACATGACTAACTGTCATTGCTCTCATGTTGCGTCCGAAAAATAACAAAACGAAACCTCGAATTAAACACCGCCCGTTTTTGAAATGGGCGGGCGGTAAATTTCGTTTAACGGACGATCTCAACCGAGTCTTTCCAAAAAGAAAACAGTGTTTGATTGAACCCTTTGTTGGCGCGGGCGCTGTTTTTTTAAATTCTCATTTTGAACGTTATATTTTGGCAGATATTAATCCTGATTTGATTAACTTGTTTAATATCGTCAAAGATAATGTGGATGCCTATATTGAGGCTTGTAAGCCAATTTTCTTTGCAGAGAATGCCAATACAGCCGACTATTATTACGCTCAGCGTGAAGCTTTTAATCAATCCACCGATCCTTTCGTGCGTTCGGTGTTGTTCCTTTATTTGAACCGCTTTGGGTTTAATGGATTGTGTCGTTATAATAGTAAAAATGAGTTTAATGTACCCTTTGGCGCTTATAAAACCCATTATTTCCCTGAAGATGAACTGCGCTATTTTGCTCATAAGGCACAAAGTGCGGTCTTTTTATGTGCTGATTTTCAACAAACGTTTGAATTAGCGGATAAACACAGCGTGATCTACTGTGATCCGCCTTATGCACCGCTTCCACAAGATACTAATTTTACTGGATATGCGGGAAATTCGTTTGGCCTTGAGCATCAAAAGAATTTAGCAGAATGTGCAAAGAAAGCACAAAAAGAAAAGCAAATTTCTGTCGTGATTTCTAACCACGATACGAAATTTACGCGTGAGATTTATAAAGGGGCAAAATTTAAACGCGTTAAAGTACAGCGATCAATTAGCCAATCTTCAGAAAAACGAGTTAAGGTAAAAGAATTAATCGCTATTTTTAAAGGTTAGTTTAGCAGGTTAATTCAGGATTGATTTTAATCTCAAAGCCTTTTACTTCGGGATAGATTGGTTGAATTGCGGCGAGTAATTCGCGTTGGCGAAATAAAATTCCTTGGCGAACGACCGCACTTTTGACTTCAACAAAGAGTTTCCCATCTGTGATGGAACCTAACCGAAAGAGCCCTTTGAATTCTTGTGGGAAAAGGCGACTGATATTTTGGTTCAGTTCATTCAACATTAAGCCTTTCTGCATGATTTTGACAAATTGTGATCCCTCTAGCACATCAATAATATTCATGGCCTTTTGATAACGCTCATGCTTGTTTTCCACAAAAATACCCCAATAATGACTTTACGTTGAATTTCCGATACAATACACACAAATTTTGTCAGAGACAATAAGATGATGAAATCAAACAAAGGTAAAACAAATTTCTGGTCGCAGTTGCTGTTAAGCATGATTGCGATTTTTGCTTTGCCTGTTGCTCAGGGATTGGAGGTACCGCCTTCATCAAATATGAGTGGCGAAAATTATCAAACATCATCTGAACAACATATGTTGATTGCGGTGCGTGAAATTCGTCAAGCATTGCAGGTTCAACCTCAGCCAACAAATCATAAAACCCATTCCAATCAAAAACACGAAAAAATTCAACCGCACTTTATCGTGGCGGAATTTCCTGTTTTTGCCCCTATTCGTGCCGGCCCAGTCATCATTTAATTTTCTTTTTATTTTTGAACGAACCGATTTTTTTATCGGATGATCCTTTTTATTTTTTATTTGAAAGAGAAATTATGAGTTTTTTAACAAAAATTTTTGGCAGCCGTAACGAACGTATTTTACGCAGATTAAGAAAACAAGTTGCGAAAATCAACAAAATGGAACCGGCTTTTGAAGCATTAAGTGATGATGAATTAAGAGCGAAAACTGACGAGTTCCGTAGCCGTTTAGCTAACGGTGAAACTTTACAACAACTTTTACCAGAAGCGTTTGCTACCGTGCGTGAAGCGGGTAAACGTGTACTTGGTATGCGCCATTTCGATGTGCAATTAATTGGTGGTATGGTGCTAACAAACCGTTGTATCGCTGAGATGCGCACGGGTGAAGGTAAAACCTTAACCGCAACCTTACCTTGCTATTTGATGGCGTTGGAGGGTAAAGGCGTACATGTTGTGACAGTGAATGATTACTTGGCACGTCGTGACGCGGATACCAATCGTCCATTATTTGAATTTTTAGGTATGACTGTTGGGGTGAATATCCCTGGCTTACCGCCTGAAGCAAAACGTGAAGCTTATGCGGCTGATATTACATACGCGACAAACAGCGAATTAGGTTTCGATTACCTTCGTGATAACTTAGCGCATTCTAAAGAAGAACGTTTCCAACGTCATTTAGGCTATGCTTTAGTGGATGAGGTGGACTCTATCTTAATCGACGAAGCACGTACGCCGTTGATTATTTCTGGTCAAGCGGAAGACAGTTCTGAGCTTTATATTGCGGTAAATAAATTAATTCCGAATTTAATTAAGCAAGAAAAAGAAGATACGGAAGAATATACCGGTGAAGGCGATTACACCTTAGATCTTAAAACCAAACAAGCGTATTTAACTGAACGCGGTCAAGAAAAAGTAGAAGAGTGGTTAATCGCACAAGGTTTAATGCCAGAAGGTGATTCCCTTTATTCACCAGCACGTATTGTGTTGTTACACCACGTTATGGCGGCATTACGTGCAAACACCTTATTTGAGCGCGATGTAGACTATATCGTGAAAGATGGTGAGATCGTGATCGTCGATGAACATACTGGTCGTACTATGGCGGGTCGTCGTTGGTCTGATGGTTTACACCAAGCGATCGAAGCGAAAGAAGGGGTGGAAATTAAGAGCGAAAACCAAACCGTTGCGTCGATTTCTTACCAAAACTACTTCCGTCTTTATGACAAATTAGCGGGTATGACTGGTACAGCAGATACTGAAGCTTTTGAATTCCAACAAATTTATGGTTTGGAAACTGTCGTTATCCCAACCAATCGTCCAATGATTCGTGATGATCGTACGGACGTTATGTTTGAGAATGAAGAATACAAATTCAATGCAATTATTGAAGATATCAAAGACTGTGTCGCTCGCAATCAACCTGTTCTTGTCGGTACCGTATCTGTTGAAAAATCTGAAATGCTTTCTCAAGCGTTAGATAAAGCGGGCATCAAACACAACGTATTGAATGCAAAATTCCACGCACAAGAAGCGGAAATTGTTGCTGAAGCCGGGGCACCAGGTGCAGTAACTATTGCAACCAATATGGCTGGTCGCGGTACCGATATTATCCTGGGTGGTAACTGGAAAGCAAAAGCTTCAAAATTGGATAATCCAACCCCAGAGCAAATCGAGGCACTTAAAGCTGAGTGGGAGAAAAATCACGAGATCCTGATGCAAGCCGGTGGTTTACATATTATTGGGACAGAACGTCATGAATCCCGTCGTATTGATAACCAGTTGCGTGGTCGTTCAGGTCGTCAAGGTGACCCTGGTTCTTCACGTTTCTACCTTTCTTTAGAAGATGGCTTAATGCGCATTTATCTAAATGAAGGTAAATTAAATATGATGCGTAAAGCCTTCTCTCAACCAGGCGAAGCGATGGAGTCTAAGCTTCTTGCTAAAGTGATCGCATCAGCGCAAGCGAAAGTAGAAGCGTTCCATTTTGATGGTCGTAAAAATTTGCTTGAATATGATGATGTAGCGAACGATCAACGTCATGCGATTTACGAACAACGTAATTACTTGCTCGATAATGATGATATTTCAGAGACTATCAAAGCAATCCGCAGCGATGTATTTAACGATGTGATTGACCAATATATTCCACCACAATCGTTGGAAGAACAATGGGATATTAAAGGCTTAGAAGAGCGTTTAGCGCAAGAGTTTGGCCTTGAGTTGCCAATTGAACATTGGTTAGAAGAAAATAATAATCTTCACGAAGAAAACTTGCGTGAGCGCATTATTCAAGAAGCGGAAGATGAATACAAAGCGAAAGAGGCGCTTGCGGGTGAAGAAACCATGCGTCATTTCGAAAAAGGCGTGATGTTACAAACTCTTGATGAGCTTTGGAAAGAGCACTTGGCAGCGATGGATTATTTACGTCAAGGTATCCATTTACGTGGTTATGCGCAAAAAGATCCAAAACAAGAGTACAAAAAAGAATCTTTCCGTATGTTTACTGAAATGTTAGATTCTTTAAAACATCATGTGATTACGACACTCACTCGTGTGAAAGTCCGTACGCAGGAAGAGATGGAAGAAGCTGAACGTGCACGTCAAGCAATGGCTGAGCGTGAAGCTCAAACGCATCATCCTGTAGGTGAAAACACAGAGCAAGCTCAAAGCGAGGACTATTCAGATCGCCATATTGGACGTAATGAACCTTGTCCTTGTGGGTCAGGTAAAAAATACAAGCATTGTCACGGCAATAAAGCCCGATATGCTTAGTTAAGGAAAAGAGCGGTTAAATTTTTGCGTGTTTTAAAACACCGCTAAAAATGACCGCTCTTTCTACTTTTGAGATAAGGAAAAATGATGAGTAAGCCTATCATTCAAGTTGCGGCAGGGATTATTCGTAATGAATTTGGGCAGCTATATTTGACCCAGCGTTTAGAAGGGCAAGATTTTGCACAGGCATTAGAATTTCCAGGTGGTAAAGTTGATGCAGGTGAAACCCCTGAAGAAGCCTTAAAAAGAGAATTGGAAGAAGAGATTGGCATTCATATTTTAAATGCTGAACTGTACGAACGTTTTCAATTTGAATATCCAACCAAAATTTTAGATTTTAGTTTTTACTTGGTCACAGAATGGATCGGCGAGCCTTTTGGACGCGAAGGCCAGGAAGGCTTCTGGCTTGAACAAGGGGAGCTTGATGCAGGGCAATTCCCACCAGCCAATTTGAAGCTGATTCAGCGTTTAGTGGCTGAAAGTGTCAAATAACATTTAATCAAATTTATTTATTATGATTCCAAGTATTTTTCTGAGTTTATTTTTTATTGCGACGGTGATTTTTATCGTCAATTCGCACTATCGCTGGACATATTTTTTTGCCATTGCATTATTCGTCTTATTGTTTAGCTCAATGTTTGCTATAACTGGTCAATGGCAACGTGGATTGAATTTTGCGTCCGTGCTTTTTGTGGTATTGATGTTATTCCATCGAATGAAAATTCATTACTACAAACAACCTTTACTCATTTCAGATTTTTGGCTTGTGACAGACTGGCGAAATTGGGAAACCCTTTTACATTATAAAGGGGCTATTTTTGGCGTGTTGGGGCTATTAGGTCTGTTGGGTTATGCTATCTTTGGTTGGTCGGATGTTGAAACTGCCTCTACTGGATTCCGCGTATTTGCAGCAATACTCGCTGCAACGAGCTTTGGTTTAATGTGGCATTATTCTAAAGATCCGGATGCGACAAAAGTCTGGCTAGATTCACTGCCGGATGATGGTCGAGATGTTTTCTTAAACCTGCCTATGTCTTGTCGTGGCGTATTCTTTAAAGTGCCAGAATTTGAAGGTAATAGCCAAAAATTTAAAGAAAAAATGACCGCACTTTTAAATGAAAAGGCTGAAAGTAAAACTGAAAGTGCAGAAAAGCCAGACGCAGAAAAAACAGACATAGTGGTGTGTCTACAAGAATCAACCTTGAATCCTCATCAATTTGATTTTGATGCAGAAACCATCCCGCCATTTTCAATGTTTAATAAACAGGAAGATACCGCATTTGTGAGTCCATTGCGTGTACATACGGTGGGCGGTGCAACGTGGAAATCTGAATTTGCTTTCCTTGCAGGGGTGCCTTCAACCGATTTTGGTGCTTTAGCAAGTGGGGTGTTTTATTCCGTTGTCCCACACTTACAGACAGGGTTTATTAAAAATCTCCGTGAGCAAGGCTATTTTTGCGTGGCGTTATCGCCTTTTACGAAAGGTAACTACAACGCAAAACCTGCCTATGACCACTTTGGTTTTGATTTGATGCTGCAACCACAAGATTTAGGCTATCCCGCATCAATCAGCAAAAATCTCTGGCATATTAGCAGTGAAGAGATGATGTATTACACCAAACTGATTTTGCAGAAACAGCATCCATCATTGGAAAATGTACAACAGCCCATGTTTGTTTATGTGCTCACGATGAAAGAGCACGGCCCTTACAACACGAACATGCCAAACCATTTTAATTTGGCGAGTAAGCGTTTAGGAGGAAAAGCGATTTCTTGCTTGAACGATTATATTGATCGTATTGATAGCCTTAATGAGGCGATTGAAGGTTTAAATGATTATTTAAAATCGCGTGAAACACCTTATGTATTCGGTTATTTTGGTGATCACCAAGTCGCTTTTGATAATCAGCTTCCACCGAAAAAAGGTAATTTTGTAAATCCAGATTATGTGACTCAATTTGTGGTTAGAACTAATCGTAAAACTGACTTTGTTCAACAGCAAGATTTCTTAGATTTAGCCTTTGTTGGTGGCGTATTACTTGATGTGGCAGGTTTATCACCGAAAGATGACTTTATGCGAGCAAATATCGCTATGCGTCAGTTAAGCCAAGGTAAGCTCGAAGATGCAGAGGATATGGATTTAGTAAATAGTTATCGAAATTATCTGTATCAAGATTTAAAAATTGCACAATAATAAAAAATCTCGGTTAACGCCGAGATTTTTTTATAAGCAAAATTTAACCGATAAATCTGCCAATTTTACCCACACGTCTTGACCGTATTCTTGCTTGGTTGTGCGCTCAATATCTGCCAATTCTTGCAATATTTCAAAGAGCTTTTGATAGGTGAGTCGTTGTATCGCTGCCATATAAAGATGACGACGATTCTGCCAAATTTTGAGACGGTCAAAATCCGCTTTGAGTGTCTGTGTTGGCAAACTCGTGTTAAGAGAGGGATTACGCAGCTGTGGTTTTGTTAATTCTAACAACGTGAGCAGTTCACGCTGTAAAGTACGCAATAAAATAACTGGCTGCACATCTTCAGCTTGTAAACCTCGCAAAATTCGCTTTGAGCGATTTGCCTTGCCTGACAACAAAGCATCAATCCATTGGAAAGGGGTAAAGACAGAAGATTGCTCTACGACGGATTTAACACGGTTATACGTGAGTTTGTGATCAGGATAAAGCAAATCTAAAAGCTGTAACGCTTGTTTTAATGCCAGTAGATTATTTTCATAGCTGTAACAAAATAGTTGAATGGCTTCCTCATCAGCTGATAATCCCATGTTTTTTGTACGATGCTTCACCCAACGAGAAAGCTGTTCTGAGTTTGGTGTTTGGCAGTTAACAATAACAGCTTGCGAATCAAGTTGATTTGCCTGAATAAACCACTCTTGTTTTTCAGCTGCTTTAGACAATTTAGACAAGGTGAGGACAAGTAAGCTATCTTCATTTAATCCATTAATAAATTGCTGAAGGTTTTTCTGCAAAAGTGCGGTCAAATTTTCGGGTAAATTGAGAATGAAAATTTGCTTATTAAAGAAGAGCCCCATAGATTGGCTGGTCTCAATTAATGCAGACCAGTCAGTATTAGAGTCTATGGTGATTTGATTTTTTTCATCAAAACCTTGAAGAAGGGCTGCTTGATGAATGAGATCTTCACTTTCACTGAGCAACAGGGGATCTGTCCCAACCAAAAAATAGACTTTCGCTAAATGGCTGTTCAGGTTAGAGGCCAGTTGCTCAGGAAAAATGCGGTTCATTATTTTCCTTGAACTTGGTGTTGCAAGGCGGCCATTTTATTAATTAATTGGCGAGCCGCTTGTTCACGCATATCATTCCAAATTACATCGCGCTCAGCTGATTTTGCTAATGCAGCACGTGAGTTATCAAAGAAAGTGCGGTTGATTTTTGCAGAGATTGGATAGGTTTCTCCGTTAGCCAGGCGTACACTTGCTTCGACATCAAGGGTTAGCACTTTTTCTGCTTCAAGACCCTGTTTAAAGACAGAGGCGACCTTATCACTTGAGGTCTGTTTATTTAAACGCAACACTGGCACACCTTGTTTTGCAGGAACAAGGTTTACGTTGTTGCTAAGCAGTTGTTTACGCATTGCCATTGACATTTCACTGTATGGGTCGCTACTTTCAAGGGCCATTGTTTTTAATTCCGCAGGAACCGCAGCACCATTATCGAAGTGCCAACCACAAGCAGTTAAAAAGGCAGTTGCCCCAACTAAGCAGATCGTTTTGATTGATTTCATCATAAAAATTACCTGTAAAATTCACCGCACTTTATTTTGTTTAAGAGCCATTTATGCAACGTTTGGAATAAAATGCGGTTATTTTATGGATTATTGCGGTTTAACCACCACATTTAACAACTTACCTGGTACATAAATCACTTTCACGATTTGTGTATTGTCAGTAAATTTCTTCACATTTTCATCTGCAAATGCAACAGTTTTCACGGTTTCTTCATCCGCATCAGCTGCAACAGTCACTTTACCACGTACTTTACCGTTGACTTGCACCACGATAAGTTTTTCATCTTCTACCATCGCCGCTTCATCAGCTTTCACCCATTCTGCATGGTCGATGTTGCTTTCGTTGCCTAAAGCTTTCCATAACTCAAAGCAGATATGTGGTGTGATTGGGTAAAGCATACGCACGACTGCGCTTAATGCTTCTGCCATAACAGCGCGATCTTGTTCGCTTTCTAATGGTGCACGAGTTAATTTATTCATTAACTCCATCACTGCTGCGATAGCGGTATTGAATGTTTGACGGCGACCAATATCATCACTCACTTTCGCGATCGTTTTATGCACATCACGGCGAAGTGCTTTTTGATCTGCAGAAAGTGCGCTCACATCTAAAGCAGTTTTTGCTGGATTTTGGCTGTATTCATACACTAAATTCCATACACGACCTAAGAAACGTTTTGCCCCTTCTACGCCAGATTCTTGCCATTCAAGCGTCATTTCTGCAGGAGACGCGAACATCATGAAGAGACGCACGGTATCTGCACCGTATTTTTCCACCATTTCTTGTGGGTCGATACCGTTGTTTTTGGATTTCGACATTTTGGTCATACCGGTATGCACCAATTCACGGCCTTCCGGATCAGTGGCTTTGATGATACGACCTTTTTCATCACGCTCAAGGGTCACTTGCGTTGGGCTCACCCAAATACGCTCGTTGGTTGGACTGGTGTAGTAGAATGCATCGGCTAATACCATGCCTTGGCATAATAATTTTTGTGCTGGCTCATCACTCGTGACGAAACCTGCATCACGCAATAATTTGTGGAAGAAGCGGAAGTAGAGTAAGTGCATGGTTGCGTGCTCAATACCACCGATATATTGATCCACCGGTAACCAGTAATTAGCTTCATCTTTATCCAACATACCTTCAGCATGGTTTGGTGAAGTGTAGCGTGCGTAGTACCAAGACGATTCCATAAAGGTATCAAAAGTATCCGTTTCTTTTAACGCAGGTTCACCATTGAAGGTAGTTTTCGCCCAGTTTGGATCGGCTTTAATTGGGCTTTTCACGCCGTCCATGACCACGTCTTCTGGTAGGATAATCGGTAAATCTTCGATTGGCGCCGGTACGGTTTCACCGTTTGGCAAGGTCAGCATTGGAATTGGTGCGCCCCAATAACGTTGACGGGAAACACCCCAGTCACGTAAACGGTAATTTACTTGGCGTTTACCCACGCCTAATTTTTCTAATTTATCCGCGATACCGTTGAATGCGCCATCAAAATCCAAACCATCAAACTCAGCAGAGTTTACTAATTTACCGTGCTCAACGAAAGCTTGTTTAGTTAAATCAATTTCTTCATCGGCAAGCGGTGCGATTACTTGTTTAATTGGTAAATCGTATTTTTGAGCAAATTCAAAGTCGCGTTGGTCGTGTGCTGGAACTGCCATTACCGCGCCAGTACCGTAGTGCATTAACACGAAGTTAGCGACCCAAATCGGTAATTTTTCACCGGTTAATGGATGAATAGCGAATAAGCCGGTTGCCATCCCTTTTTTCTCCATAGTGGCAAGGTCTGCTTCCGCCACTTTGGCATTTTTCGCTTCACGGATGAATTCAGCTAATTCAGGATTTTTTTCTGCCGCTAAGTCGGCTAATGGGTGCGCTGCCGCGATACCTAAATAGCTTACACCATAGAAGGTATCTGGACGGGTCGTATAAACCGCAACTTTTTCTGCGGTATCAGCCACATCAAAAGTAATTTCTACCCCTTCAGAACGGCCGATCCAGTTACGTTGCATGGTTTTTACCATATCTGGCCATTGTGGTAGTTGGTCTAATCCACCTAATAATTGTTCTGCATAATCAGTGATTTTAATAAACCATTGAGGGATCTCTTTTTGTTCTACTGGAGTATCACAACGCCAACAACAACCGTCGTGCACTTGTTCGTTCGCCAACACAGTTACATCGTTCGGACACCAGTTTACGGTTGAGTTTTTTTTGTACACTAAGCCTTTTTTGTAAAGCTCAGTGAAGAACCATTGTTCCCATTTGTAGTATTCTGGACGGCAGGTCGCAATTTCGCGATCCCAGTCATAACCAAAGCCCAACATTTTGAGTTGGTTTTTCATGTATTCGATATTTTCGTAAGTCCATTTCGCGGGTGCAGTTTTATTTTTAATTGCAGCCCCTTCAGCCGGCAAACCAAATGCATCCCAACCAATTGGCTGTAACACATTTTTGCCGTTCATACGTTGATAACGAGAAACCACATCACCGATCGTGTAGTTACGCACGTGGCCCATGTGTAAACGACCAGATGGGTAAGGGAACATTGAAAGGCAGTAATATTTTTCTTTAGACGTATCTTTGATTGCTTTGAAGACTTTATTTTCAGCCCAATATTGTTGAACTGCGGGTTCAATCAAATCAGGACGGTAATGTTGTTGCATAGAAAATCACCTTAAATTTTGACCGCACTTTGCGGCATATTTTGCTTTGTAAAATGTGATATAGGATAGCGTAAAACAGGGAAAATTGGTAGAAAGTGCGGTGATTTTTTTGCTGATTTTATAAGAGATTTTGAATTTCAGATGGAATTAATTTGGGCGAAGGAATCCAAACTTGTTTATGTCGGTTTAATTCACCTTTTTCAAGAACTATTGAGCTCTTAGGTACTTTGAATGCTTTACTCAAAAATTTCAGCAAATGAGCATTTGCTTGACCATCAACAGGTGGCGCGGTGATCGTTATTTTGAGTTCGTCATTATGTAATCCCACGATTTGCTCTTTACTGGCTTTGGGCTGCAGAATGATTTTAAGACGTAGCCCTTCAGGCGTTTGTTCGATTGCAGACATAACTAAATTTACTCACCACATTTACAATAAGGGCTGGAAAATCCAGCCCGAAAAATAATGTTATTTTTGACCGCACTTTAAGCGGCGATTACCCATAAACCCTGGAAGTAGTCGTAAAAGAGATTATTCAAAAATAACAGAACAATGGCGATAACCATCGGTGAAAAATCAATCATGCCTACTGTGGGTAAAATGCGTTTAATTGGTTTTAATACTGGCTCAGTCAGTTGATATAACGCATAGAATGCAGGGTTATTGCCACGATTAAACCAACTTAAAATTGCACCTGCGATTAACACATAGAAAATGGCTATACCGATATTTTTAATTAGCCCTAATATGCCCAATAGTAGGAAGTAGTTGAGATTTAATCCGCCAAATAGAACTGATTTTAATCCGCAAAGCAAGAAGACTAAAACCAGTGCAGCGGTTTCCACTTTTCTTACCACAGGAAAAACTTTACGCAATGGCGCAATAACCGGCTGGGTTAATTTCAGCGTAAATTGAGAAATGGGATTGTAATAATCCACGTTCGCTAAAGGCAACCATGTGCGTAAAATTAACACTAAACAGTACAGATCGATAATCGATCCTAAAAATAACGCAGTTTGGGAAATCTCCATTATAACCAACCTTTCCGTTTAAAATAGATATAAGGCGTAATTGCCGCACCAATCATTAAGCCGATAGCCATTGGATAGCCATATTTAAAATGTAGCTCCGGCATAAAGTCAAAGTTCATCCCGTAAGTGGATGCCACAAGGGTTGCTGGTAGGAACATGACCGATACTACCGAGAAGAATTTCATGATTTTATTCTGCTCGATATTAATATAACCCATCGCCGCCTGCATTAAAAAGTTTACTTTTTGGAATAAAGACTCATTGTGCGGTTGCAAGGATTCGATATCTCGTAAGATTTCACGTGCTTGTTCCAATTGATTTGGAGGCAAGCGAGTTTTACGCACCAAAAAACCCAATGCGCGTTGTGTATCCATCAAACACAAACGCACTTTAGAACTGGTATCTTCTTGTTCTGTTAGCGTATTTAAGGCTTCATCGAAAGCTTCATCTTGTGTGCCGTTTAAAATCACACGACTTAATTTTTCTAAATCTGCATAGACGTTTTCGATAACATCCGCTAATTGCTCAATTTTAGTTTCAAATAAGTCGAGCAAAACTTCATATGCATTACATTCTAATAAACGCTGGCTACGGGAACGCATACGATATAAACGGAATGCCGGTAATTCACGATCACGTAGGGTAAATAAGCGCCCATCACGAATAGTAAACGCTACGCTTGCGAGGTCGGCGTAATTTTCTTCGTCTTCACAATAGAAGAATGAGTGCAAGTGTAAACCATCTTCGTCTTCAAAGAAACGAGCCGATGCTTCGATATCTTCCAATTCAAGGAATGAGGCGAGACTTTGGCCTAGGCCTTCTTGCAACATTTCACGCTCTTCCCCTGATGGCTCAAGCAAATCTAACCAAATGGCAGAACTGAGGTCGGCCGGCTCGTCATCAATACGAAGCAAGCGGGAATCGTTAATGGCAAAAGCGTTAATCATTGGTCATACTCCTTTGGGGATTATGAAGATCTAACTGTGAACAAAAAAAGATCAAACGAAATTAACACTAGGGAAAAGTGCGGTCAAATTTTCATGTTTTAAAAATAGGTTTCGTTCGATAAAAGATGCCGAAGAAAGGTAAGTTGATTACCAGCGAACTCTCGCTGATAAGAGGCGAGAGTCTAGAGCGATATTCGGTATCGACTATGACTGTCCAAAGTGTGTGTCCTTCTCGTTAAAAAATCGGCCGAATGTTACGCTTGAAAGGCGCTTTCGTCAAGTATTATTGAAAAGGACACGATACTTTTAATTAATTGGTATATTGATTAATTGCGTTAGTAACCTCTTGATCTTGATAAATATTATTAACAATATCTTTGAATGTTTCGCCTAACACTTTTTGAATTTCATCATTGCTCGCATTAAATGCACCAGATTGTGAACGGGTCGCATTAAAGGTTTTGTTGTATTGTCCGCGTGGACCTTGTACATAAACAACCGCTTGAATTTTACTGTTCAAGGTGTAACGTAAATTGCCTTGCTCAACTTGAGTGTTGAATTCTTTCACTTCAACGGTTACACCCGCATTCGCATTATTTGCTTGTCCGATACGGAAACCTTTGCTAACTAAATTTTGTTGCATCACTTGTTGGAAAAGTTGAGTCACGCTTGGTGAGGCGTTTAATTTAATCAGTTCACCTGATTTAGTATAAGTTGCAATTTCTTGTTGTGGACGAGAATCGCGAGTATTGACTGTTACCACTGCTGATTGGTTGATATTCATTGATGCAGTCGGTGATTGAGGGGTAAACGTTAAGGTATTAGATTGCGCTTGGCAACCCGCTAAAAATAATGTCGCAGCGGCCAACGTCATTGTTGATAATGCTTTGATTTTGTTTGTTACTTTCATAATTTCCTCATTGAATTAGGTTAATCTGTGTTATTCTTACAAACTTAACGCTGAATGTATAGCAAAAAGTTAGGGAGTTTATTTATGTCAAAACAGCAAGAATTATTAGAGAGAATTCAGGCCGAATTGCAACCGCACTTTGCCACCGTGGAAAATGAAAGCCATATGCACAGTTCCGGTCGCGGAGCTGATTCTCATTTTAAATTAGTAATTGTCAGCGATGCTTTTGAAGGTATGCGCAAGGTGCAACGTCACCAAAAACTGTACCAACTTTTTGCCGATGATTTAAAAAATGGCATTCACGCATTAGCGCTTCATCTTTATACAAAAAGTGAATGGGAAAAACAAGGTGAAGCATTTCCAAAATCACCAAATTGTCTTGGGATTGGTCAATAGGAAAATTACTATCGGGTAATGTAGAATGGTCTTTTGGTTAACTGTAACATTACCACCTAATTAAAGAGTATTGTGAAAATCAGTTCACAAATATTTTACAAAAAGTGCGGGTTAAAGTGGAATAACCCCTTATTTTCCGCTAGAATAGTGTGCTTTTAAATTTTAATTTTGGGCAAGTTAATAGTTGTTTAACTTGTCGAGACATTAAAACAGATTTGAGTTTTTATTTATGTGGCAGTTGATAATGCTTTGTTTTAAAAGTATTTTTGTCACGCTCAATCGTGAGATTGCTTTTAAGGCGTAGGCTTTGATTGCAGTCGTGTTTTTAACCTAGAAAAGTAGTGCAAACAGTATGATTACAATCAAAAAAGGCTTGGATCTTCCTATTGCAGGAAAGCCAGCACAAGTAATCCACAGCGGTAACGCTGTGAATCAAGTTGCGATTCTTGGTGAAGAGTATGTAGGTATGCGTCCTTCTATGAAGGTACGTGAAGGCGATGTCGTGAAAAAAGGCCAAGTACTTTTTGAAGACAAGAAAAAACCAGGTGTGGTTTTTACAGCCCCAGCCAGTGGTACTATCACTGCAATTAATCGTGGCGAAAAACGTGTATTACAATCTGTGGTTATTGATGTGCAAGGTAATGAGTCTGTTACTTTTGCCAAATATAACGCAGATCAACTCAATACGCTTTCTTCCGAGCAAGTTAAACAAAATCTTATTGACTCTGGTTTATGGACAGCATTGCGTACTCGTCCATTTAGCAAAGTACCAGCAGTGGATGCAGAACCATCCTCCTTATTTATTAATGCCATGGATACCAATCCTTTGGCGGTCAATCCAGAAGTAGTGTTGAGTGCTCATCATCAAGATTTTATTGATGGTTTAACCGTATTAAGTCGTCTATTTCCAAATAAACCATTAAATCTATGTAAAGCGGGTGATAGTAATATTCCAACCGTGGATTTAGCTAATCTAAAAGTACATGATTTTGGTGGTGTTCATCCTGCTGGTTTAGTGGGTACACATATTCACTTTATCGATCCAGTTGGTGTTCATAAAAGCGTATGGCACATCAATTACCAAGATGTGATTGCTGTAGGTAAATTATTCACTACGGGCGAACTTTATGTAGAACGTGTTGTTTCTCTTGCGGGTCCGCAAGTGAAAGAGCCTCGTTTAGTTCGTACAGTAATCGGTGCTAACCTTTCTCAGTTAACGGCAGGTGAATTGAAAGACGGTAATAACCGTGTGATTTCTGGTTCTGTGCTTTGTGGTCAAACTGCAAAAGATGCTCACGATTATTTAGGTCGTTATGCATTACAAGTTTCTGTGATTGCAGAAGGTAATGAGAAAGAGTTCTTAGGTTGGATCACACCACAATCGAACAAATATTCGATTACCCGTACCGTATTGGGTCACTTTGGTAAAAAACTATTCAACTTCACTACCGCAGAAAATGGTGGTGAGCGTGCAATGGTACCAATCGGTAGCTATGAGCGCGTGATGCCGTTGGATATTTTACCGACATTATTATTACGTGATTTAATCGTGGGCGATACCGATGGTGCGCAAGCGTTAGGTTGTCTTGAATTAGACGAAGAAGACTTAGCGTTATGTTCTTTCGTTTGCCCGGGTAAATATGAATACGGTTCAATCTTGCGTCAAGTATTAGATAAGATTGAGAAGGAAGGTTAAAAATGGGTTTAAAAAATCTTTTTGAAAAAATGGAACCCGCGTTTTTACCAGGCGGTAAATACAGCAAGCTTTATCCGATCTTTGAATCGATTTATACCTTGCTTTATACACCGGGTACGGTAACGCACAAAAACACACACGTTCGTGATGCGTTAGACTCAAAACGTATGATGATTACGGTTTTCCTTGCGTTGTTCCCTGCGATTTTCTACGGGATGTACAATGTGGGTAACCAAGCGATCCCTGCCTTAAATCAATTAGGCAATTTAGATCAATTAATTGCTAACGATTGGCATTATGCACTTGCAAGTTCATTAGGTTTAGATTTAACCAATAATGCAACTTGGGGTTCAAAAATGGCGTTAGGGGCTATCTTCTTCTTACCAATTTACTTAGTAGTATTCACCGTCTGTACAATTTGGGAATTATTATTCTCAGTGGTGCGTGGTCATGAAGTAAATGAAGGGATGTTCGTTTCAACCATTTTATTTGCGTTAATCGTTCCACCAACATTGCCATTATGGCAAGCGGCACTTGGTATCAGTTTTGGTATCGTGGTAGCGAAAGAAATCTTCGGTGGTGTAGGTCGTAACTTTATGAACCCTGCGCTTGCTGGTCGTGCATTCTTATTCTTCGCTTACCCAGCTCAAATTTCGGGTGACTTAGTATGGACTGCGGCAGATGGTTTCTCTGGTGCAACCGCACTTTCACAATGGTCTCAAGGTGGTCAAGCGGCATTACAACACACCGTAACTGGTCAACCAATTACTTGGATGGATGCATTCATCGGTAATATTCCTGGTTCAATGGGTGAGGTTTCAACGCTTGCGTTATTAATCGGTGGTGCATTAATTGTATTCACCCGTATTGCTTCTTGGCGCATTATGGCTGGTGTCATGATCGGTATGATTGGTACAGCAACCTTATTCAACTTAATCGGTTCTGATTCTAACCAAATGTTCTCAATGCCTTGGCATTGGCACTTTGTATTAGGTGGTTTTGCACTTGGTATGATCTTTATGGCTACAGACCCTGTGTCAGCTTCATTCACCAACACAGGTAAATGGTGGTACGGTGCGTTAATTGGCGTGATGGCTGTATTAATTCGTACAGTGAACCCAGCTTATCCAGAAGGGATGATGTTAGCGATTTTATTTGCAAACTTATTTGCACCAATTTTCGACTACATCGTGGTTCAAGCAAATATCAAACGTCGGAGAGCAAGAACAAATGGCTAAATTTAATAAAGATAGCGTTAGCGGTACAGTTACCGTTGTTGTGTTGCTAAGTTTGGTGTGTTCTATCGTGGTTTCTGGTGCTGCAGTAGCATTAAAATCCAAACAAGATGAACAAAAAGCACTCGACGTTCAACGTAACATTTTAACTGTTGCTGGCTTAATGAAAGAAGATAATGCATCAGTAATTAAAGACACTTATAGCAAATTTATTGAACCACGTTTAGTGGATTTGCAAAGTGGTGATTACGTTCAAGCTTCAGCAGAAGAAATTAATAAATTTGAACCTAAAGATGCCGTTAAAGATCCAGCTAAAAGCCAAGCTATCCCAGCTGAGGCTGATAAAGCAGGAATTAAGGTTCGTGCAAACCAAGCGCGTGTTTATCTTGTAAAAGATGAACAAGGCAATGTAACCCAAGTTGTATTACCAATGTATGGCCGTGGTTTATGGTCAACCATGTATGGTTTTGTTTCTGTTGCACCAGATGCGAATACCATCAAAGGTATTACTTACTATGATCAAGGTGAAACAGCCGGTCTTGGTGGTGAAATTGCGAACCCTCGTTGGCAAGCACAGTTCGTTGATAAAAAATTATTCGATGAACAAGGTAACCAAAAATTCAAAATCTACAAAGGTAGCTCTGCTGCAGATAAAGAGCACGGTGTAGATGGTTTATCAGGTGCAACTTTAACCAGTAACGGTGTTCAAGGTTCATTTGATTATTGGTTCAGCCAAAATGGCTTTGGTCCATTCTTAGCGAAATTTAAAGCAGGAGAAATCAAATAATGGCTGATGCAAAAGTAAACTTAAAAGGTCTTTTATTCGATCCTATTGTTAAAAATAACCCGATTGCCTTGCAAATTTTGGGTATCTGTTCTGCATTAGCGGTAACAACCCAATTACAAACAGCGATCGTTATGGCGATTGCGGTAAGTTTGGTAACCGGTTTTTCCAGTTTGTTCATTTCATTGATTCGTAACTATATTCCAAATAGTATCCGTATTATTGTGCAACTGGCAATTATCGCGTCTTTAGTAATCTTGGTTGACCAAGTATTAAAAGCTTATGCTTATGGTTTATCTAAACAGCTCTCTGTATTCGTCGGTCTTATCATTACAAACTGTATCGTAATGGGCCGTGCAGAGGCGTTCGCGATGAAATCACCTCCGCTAGAAAGCTTTGTTGATGGTATCGGTAACGGTTTAGGTTATGGTGCGATCTTATTAATTGTTGCAACATTACGTGAACTAATCGGTTCTGGTCGTTTATTTGGTTTCCCTGTATTCCAAACAATTCAAGACGGTGGTTGGTATCAACCAAACGGTTTATTCCTTCTTGCACCAAGTGCGTTCTTTATTATCGGCTTCGTTATTTGGGGTTTAAGAACGTGGAAACCTGAGCAACAGGAGAAATAATCAATGGAACATTATATTAGCCTATTCGTGAAGGCGATCTTCATTGAAAACATGGCGCTCTCTTTCTTCTTAGGAATGTGTACTTTCCTTGCGGTTTCTAAGAAAGTTTCCACGGCTTTTGGCCTTGGCGTTGCAGTAGTCGTCGTACTTGGTATTGCGGTACCCGCTAACCAATTTGTGTACGAACACGTATTAAAAGATGGCGCATTGGTAGAAGGTGTAAGCCTTGAGTTTTTAAACTTTATTACCTTTATCGGGATTATCGCAGGTCTTGTTCAATTACTTGAAATGACCTTAGATAAATTCTTCCCTGCACTTTATAACGCATTAGGTATCTTCCTTCCACTTATCGCCGTAAACTGTGCGATCTTCGGTGGTGTATCTTTTGCCGTGCAACGTGAATACAACTTCGCTGAAGCGGCAGTTTATGGTATCGGTGCGGGTGTAGGTTGGATGTTAGCAATCGTTGCGCTTGCAGGCTTAACTGAGAAAATGAAATATGCCGATGTACCGGCAGGCTTAAAAGGATTAGGAATTACCTTTATCACTGCAGGCTTGATGGCGCTTGGCTTTATGTCATTCTCTGGTATTCAGTTATAAGGAGGCATAAATGAGCGAATCTTCAATTTTATTATTAGGTGTTGCGGCATTTACGGTTATCCTTTTAGTGCTCGTTGCGATTATTTTATTCGCTAAATCAAAATTAGTGGATTCTGGTGATATCACCATTTCTATTAATGACGATCCTGAAAAAGCGATTACTTTACCAGCTGGTGGCAAATTACTTGGTGCTTTAGCAAGTAAAGGTATCTTCGTTTCTTCTGCGTGTGGTGGCGGCGGTTCTTGTGGCCAATGTGTCGTCAAAGTAAAAAGCGGTGGTGGTGAAATTTTACCAACCGAACTTTCTCATATCAGCAAACGTGAAGCGAAAGAAGGTTATCGTTTAGCTTGCCAAGTCAATGTAAAAGGCAGTATGGATGTTGAATTGCCAGAAGAAATCTTTGGTGTGAAAAAATGGGAATGTACTGTTATTTCTAATGATAACAAAGCAACCTTCATCAAAGAGCTTAAATTGGCTATTCCTGAAGGCGAAGAAGTACCTTTCCGTGCAGGTGGTTATATCCAAATCGAAGCTGATCCACATGTGGTGAACTATAAAGATTTCGATATTCCGGAAAAATACCACGAAGACTGGGATAAATACGATTTATGGCGTTATGTGTCTAAAGTGGATGAGCATATTATCCGTGCTTATTCTATGGCTTCATACCCAGAAGAAAAAGGCATCATTATGCTTAACGTGCGTATTGCAACGCCTCCACCACGTCAACCTGATGCACCTCCAGGTCAAATGTCTTCTTACATTTGGTCATTAAAACCAGGTGATAAAGTGACAATTTCTGGTCCATTCGGTGAATTCTTCGCAAAAGAAACCGATAATGAAATGGTCTTCATCGGTGGTGGTGCGGGTATGGCACCAATGCGTTCTCATATCTTTGACCAATTAAAACGTTTACACTCTAAACGTAAAATGTCATTCTGGTATGGCGCACGTTCTAAACGCGAAATCTTCTATCAAGAAGACTTTGACCAATTACAAGCTGAAAATCCAAACTTCGTATGGCATGTTGCACTTTCCGATGCATTGCCAGAAGATAACTGGACAGGTTACACCGGCTTTATTCACAACGTACTTTATGAAAACTACTTGAAAAATCATGAAGCACCAGAAGATTGTGAATACTACATGTGTGGACCTCCGGTGATGAACGCTGCGGTAATCAAAATGTTGAAAGACCTCGGTGTTGAAGATGAAAACATCTTATTAGATGACTTCGGTGGTTGATTTTAGTTAATCAAAACATCATGAAAACTGACCGCACTTTGTGATGAAGTGCGGTCAAAATTTAAGGTGTTTTTAGAAAATTTTCTATGATTACAGGTAAATTTTGTTTAGTTTGCTAGTAGTTCACAGATTTAGGAAATCCAGATGAAAAAATTAATAAGCGGTATCGTGGCGGTGGCAATGGCATTAAGTCTTGCAGCCTGTGAAAAAGAAACAAAAGTTATCTCATTAAGTGGTAAAACAATGGGAACAACTTATCATGTTAAATACCTTGATGAAGGCTCAATGAAAGCAACATCTGAAAAGACGCATGAAGAAATTGAAGCTATCTTAAAAGATGTGAACGCGAAAATGTCCACTTACAAAAAAGATTCGGAATTGAGTCGTTTCAATCAAAATACCCAAGTGAATACACCGATTGAGATTTCAGCAGATTTTGCCAAAGTATTGGCCGAAGCGATTCGTTTAAATAAAGTGACTGAAGGTGCATTGGATGTAACTGTTGGCCCTGTCGTTAATTTATGGGGATTTGGCCCGGAAAAACGTCCAGAAAAACAACCTACACCAGAACAATTAGCTGAACGCCAAGCTTGGGTTGGTATTGATAAAATTGCCCTCGATATGAGTGCTGCCAAACCGACATTAAGCAAAGCACTTCCTCAAGTTTATGTCGATTTGTCCTCGATTGCTAAAGGCTTTGGCGTTGATCTGGTCGCTGAAAAGTTAGAACAATTAAATGCTCAGAATTACATGGTTGAAATCGGCGGAGAAATTCGTGCGAAAGGAAAAAATATTGAAGGCAAACCTTGGCAGATCGCAATTGAAAAACCAACTACAACAGGTGAAAGAGCGGTTGAAGCTGTCATTGGATTAGACAATATGGGAATGGCAAGTTCTGGCGATTATCGAATTTACTTTGAAGAAAATGGTAAACGCTTTGCTCATGAAATTGATCCGAAAACAGGTTATCCAATTCAGCATCATTTAGCCTCAATTACCGTGCTTGCACCAAGTTCGATGACTGCAGATGGCTTATCAACAGGGTTATTTGTGCTTGGTGAAGACAAGGCGTTAGAAGTGGCTGAGAAAAATAATCTTGCCGTTTATTTAATCATTAAAACAGATAATGGTTTTGTGACAAAATCATCCTCTGCTTTCAAAAAATTAACAGAAACAAAAGAATAGTTATGCAAACTTTATTTTTTACTTTAATCGCTTTCGTCGCAATTATATTGTTGATGTCTATCGGATTTATTATCAAAAAACAAAGTTTAAAAGGCAGCTGCGGTGGTTTATCTACCCTTGGTATTGCCAAAGCTTGTGATTGTGATAAACCTTGTGACACTTTGCAAGAAAAATTAGATGCTGGCGATGAAAATGCCAAAGCTGAATACAAACAAAAATTTGCGAAGAAAGACGATGATTCACAATTTTATGAGGTGAAATAATTCACGTAAAATCAACCGCATTTTGTGCAATAACCTTAATTTATGGGGCGGAAGTCATTCCGCTATGTTTCAATAATTATCACCAATGTGCTTCGCCTTAACCGAAGTTACGGGAGACTTATGTTAACTTCAAATACTTATAATCAACATTTCGCACCATTGAGTGCAGAACAACTTGCCCAAAATGCCACTAAAAAAGTCATTTGCGGTATGTCTGGTGGGGTAGATTCCTCCGTTTCCGCATTTATTCTTCAACAACAAGGCTACCAAGTGGAAGGCCTGTTTATGAAAAACTGGGAAGAAGATGACGATACTGATTATTGTACAGCCGCAGCGGATCTTGCTGATGCTCAGGCAGTATGCGACAAGCTAGGTATTAAGCTACATAAAATTAATTTTGCTGCAGAATATTGGGATAATGTATTTGAGCATTTTTTAACTGAATATAAAGCAGGGCGCACGCCGAACCCAGATATTTTGTGTAATAAAGAAATTAAATTTAAAGCATTTTTAGAATATGCAGCTGAAGATCTTGGTGCTCATTACATTGCAACAGGGCATTATGTACGTAGGGCTGGTGATGATGAAAATGCAAAATTATTACGTGGTTTAGATGCTAATAAAGATCAAAGTTATTTTCTTTATACCTTAAGCCATAAACAAGTGGGACAAAGTTTATTCCCCGTTGGTGAAATTGAGAAGCCCATTGTTCGCGCTATTGCTGAAGAGCTTGGCTTAATTACGGCGAAGAAAAAAGACTCTACCGGTATTTGTTTTATTGGTGAGCGTAAATTTAAGGATTTCTTAGCTCGTTACTTACCGGCTCAACCTGGTGATATTCGTACTGTTGATGGTGAAATTATTGGTCGCCATGATGGTTTGATGTATCACACGTTGGGACAGCGTAAAGGATTAGGCATTGGTGGTTTAAAAAATGCGGGTGATGAGGCTTGGTATGTGGTAGATAAGGATGTTGAAAATAATGAGCTTATTGTCGCTCAGGGGCATGACCATCCTCGTTTATTTTCAAAAGGTTTGATTGCTAGCCAATTACATTGGGTTGATCGCGAGCCAATTCGTGAATTAGTACGTTGCACGGTTAAAACACGTTATCGCCAACAAGATATTCCTTGTGTGATTGAACCGATTGATGATGAAACTATTCGAGTGATTTTCGATGAACCTCAATCAGCCGTCACACCAGGACAATCTGCCGTATTTTACCTTGGTGAAATTTGTTTGGGCGGTGGGATTATCGAAGAACGGATTAAATAACCTAACAAAAAAGGCTTGGGATCCCAAGCCTTTTTCTTTGCGAAATTATTCGCCCAAACGCTCTTTAATACGAGCAGATTTACCTGAACGTTCACGTA
>OBUR01000018.1_pt1 | contig 143884 bp, 108 predicted proteins | sample 1475951 | NCBI WGS metagenome assembly OBUR01 (sample SAMEA2579957, study PRJEB22360) | human gut metagenome
TTAAAGTAGTTTTACCATGGTCAACGTGACCGATAGTACCAATGTTAACGTGTGGTTTATTACGTTCGAACTTTGCTTTTGCCATTGTTAAAATAGCCTCCTTCATTACAAAAAAACTAATTACCTTTATTATATATGATTAAATAGAGAAATACAAATACACTTTACTTATTTTATAGGAATTACAGGTGCTTTCATTCCACTTATCGGATATTTCTGTGAAAGTCTAACCTCTGTTCCTCATTACATTTTATATAAGTAATTCAACATATATTCCGAGAACATACTATATAGGCGGCACAATATAGTATTCTAGCGCATAACTTACAAATATCTCAGCATATATTCTAAAATAATTTGCACAATACCAGTAGCTAGTAATAATAGGAATGCTTTCATAAGAGTACTGTTAATAATGCGAGCCATCAGGGATAGATTCATGTAGAAAATCCAGATGGCCACTGCAAAGAAAGCCCCTAAGAAGAGCCAAATAAGTTCCATACCGTAGGATGTTGCTAGGAAAAAACCTGTCCCAAAAAACGGCAACAAGAGCACGCCTAATACTACGCCATATACATTGGTGATGACCTTGCCGTAGATGAATCCTTTCACCACATCTGTCCAAGTCGCCTCACCTGTTGTCAATTTGTATAAGCCGAAGAAAATCGCACTGTTAAACAAAATGGACACCGCTTGAAATAGGAAAAAGACGATGGCCAAACCTATGATAATGGCCGACCCTAAGGCGTCAATCTCACGATAATAGGCAGGCATGAAAAAGCCTACCAACGGCAGTACTAAAGTAGCCACCAATAAACAAAATACTACTTCCAAACCAAAATAGGTAAGTAAACCTTTTTTTATCGTCCCATGCTCTGCAATTTGATCGAATCCTCTACTCTTAGGGTGCCAAATTAATTCTTTTAAATCATTAAACCATGTTGTCATATGTACCTCGTATTCTTAATACATAATGGTATAACTCTACCTCATTTCACATAGAGTTGCCATATTTCTATATCTTCATTATACAAAGTCAAACTAGGAATTTCAATGTATATCTAATTTCGGACATAAAAAAATCCCCACCTAAGTGAGGTTATTGGTGGCGGCACACGGATTTGAACCGCGGACACACCGGGTATGAACCGATTGCTCTAGCCAACTGAGCTATGCCGCCAAGTATATGGAGCTAGTGACCGGGATTGAACCGGTGACCTTATCCTTACCAAGGATACGCTCTGCCGACTGAGCTACACCAGCACTATTCAATCACTAACGAATTAACATGGTTGCGGGGACAGGACTTGAACCTGCGACCTTCGGGTTATGAGCCCGACGAGCTACCAACTGCTCCACCCCGCGATGAAAATGGTGGAGGGAGAAGGATTCGAACCTTCGAAGTCGAAGACGGCAGATTTACAGTCTGCTCCCTTTGGCCGCTCGGGAATCCCTCCAAAAAAATGGAGCTGGCGATAGGAATTGAACCCACAACCTGCTGATTACAAGTCAGCTGCTCTACCGATTGAGCTACGCCAGCACATTTACATACATATTATATATGTCTTTATGTAGTTTGTCAAGAACTTTTTTCTACTCCGTAGTCCTGTTCTTGACTACTTTGATATAATACCACATTTATGATTCCTAACGCAAGTGTTTTATAAAAAATTTTTTAACTTTTTTCAGAAAATTTTGTCATACCTCTCAAACAATACATTATAACACCACTTTGGATAGGAATAGGTTCGTTCTTTATTACATTTATTACTGACATATCAAAAAATTTACCCTTATTATATAGAGCTTGCTGTTACAACAGTAGTATTTCACAACAAAATATGGTATACTAAATATACAAAAAGAAGAGCCATCAACGTTTGATCGGCGTTAGGCTCATCTCAAGAAAGTTTGAAATGAAAATGTGCCTAACGTATTAAGGTGACCAGACCTTATTCGTTAGGCTTTTTCATTACTTATATAGTAAATCTAAAAGTGCTATGATCAGCATAGCAATCTGTATCAGTAAAGATAATATTGCAAGCCTCTTCATAGTATCACCTCCCTCCTACAATGTAGGAAGAGATGAACCTAACAATACGTTAATAGCCCTTCTAATACTATTATTATACCATAAATTCCTCAAATCGTTAATTTTTTAATAGATCAAAATCTCTAAGGAACGCAATTACGAGTAGTAGCCTTATGGCGTTGCTATATCAAATTTATACAAACACAAGAAGAGCACGGCACACACCCCAAGCGACGCAATTTTGCGTAGTAGCCTTGTGGCTTTCTCTTACTGACTATATCACACAAATGTAAGAAGACCGTAACACACCCCTGAACAAGCATAACCACTGTATAGCTTGAGAAGGGGTGTGTTACGGTCTTCACTTTATATAATTTAATTAAGAAAGCCACAGGCTACATAGCCGAAACAAGTTCGCTTTTCTTTTGGTTGGATAATAATATTTCTCTAATAAATGTATCATCCAATGTAAACAACAAATAGGTATGTTCTAGTACTGGATGACGATAGCCATACACAACACCTTTGGTGCTATCATGATGATTAGCAGGTTCTTCAAAATCTGGCACTCCGTAGAGATAGAGCAGTAAATATTTAGAATCTCCTAGTGAAATGCCGCGTTTCGTCGTACCAAGCGATGAGTTGATCATGACACGAGTGATTTCGTGTTCCTTGTTATATGCGATTACTACATCCTTATAGCCTAAAAATTCCTGACCATACAGCTTGCCTCTCTCTTCCCAAGATCGATTTGGATCATTGGTAAAGGTATCACCTAATCGGTATCCCATCAAAGAGAAATCTGATTCTGTCATAGTATTAGGCTTAAATGTTTCTAATGTAGTGGCTGGTATAGCAAAACGAGGCCAGTCATGACCCGCAATCATTCCCAAATGCGTGACTTTCCCCTGCTTCAATGAAAGCCATACATAACCCACAGAACTGTTAGAACCTGCTAAAGAGTCACTAGTATAAGTATTCTTCACCAACTGTGAAAACTCCTCTTTTTGAATAGAGGATTTTTTATTTTCTGTTATAGTTTTTTCTTTACCAATTACGCCTTCATATAGCCATAACAAAGAACCATCTGTATTATCCCGCCACATAGCTCGCGGTGCACCCCAAGCAAAGAGCACTTCACTACGCGTTGCCCCTACATGAACATCTTCATGCAAGAAAATACTAGGCTTATCTGTCCACAATAGCTCAATGGGGTATTTAGAAGCTTTAGAAACTTTAGACTTCTTTGCATCTTCCGTATCTTCTACCGCCTTGTTAGACTCACTAGATGCCTTCTGTTTCTCTTTACCATTGGTCTTGTTATCTTTAGATACTTTAGTTTCCTTAGCTTTCTCAGCACTACCTGTTTCTAGCGTACTTTCCACAGAGGAATCCACATCCGACATATCACCAACATGTGTTTCAACAGCTTTTTGTTTACCTATAGCCTCTAGTTTTTCTTTCAGTACATCCACATCTGGAAATACCCACGGTTCATGTTGTTTCCCCTCTACACGAGCTTTTGCTTCCCCTGCAAGAGCTTTCACAAATTCATCTGTAATCACAAGAGGGGGCACTCGTTTAGCTGTAAATGCAGTTCCCACTAGATCAAGTTGTTCTGCTTCACCTTCCTGAAAGGAAGCTTTCTTCTCTTTTATAAATTTTCTAAGAGCCAACTCTTCTGACATCCGTGCAGTGTCAGCACTGGTATTGATAGATACCTCATGACCCAGTACAATCTGTGGCTGTAACACCACTATTCCTGCTATTATCATAGCCCCTAAGGCAGCTTTCCAATTAGCTTTCATTGTTACGTCGCTCCTCTAATTTTTCTTTCACCCAAGTAATCCAAGGTGAAAGCCCTGCTTCCTGAGTGCAACTCACCTGAAAAATAGGCACACCTGGTTGTAAGGAGTTAATATCCCGCATGGCCTCATCCATTTTAAATGGTACATAAGGCAATAAATCAACTTTGTTCAACAATACTGCTGCTGACTCTTTAAAAATCAAAGGATATTTTAATGGCTTATCTTCTCCTTCTGTAATAGAAAGAACAGTCACTTTCATATCTTCACCAATAAAAAATTCTGCTGGGCATACTAAATTGCCCACATTTTCAATGATGATTAAATCCAACGCATCCAAATCTAGTTCAGCAATAGCCTCACGAATCATATTCGCATCTAAATGGCAACCTCCGACTGTATTGATTTGAATCACTGGTACACCTGTGGCATGAATGCGCTCCGCATCTTTATCCGTGAACAAATCACCTTCAATAACAGCAATGCGATAGTCCTTGGACAACGTTTGCAAAGTCGCCTCTAATAGAGATGTTTTACCCGCCCCTGGTGATCCTAATAAGTTCATCACCAAAATGCGTTTATCTTTAAATTGTTTTTGTAGTGTTTCTGCAATGGCATCATTTTTAGCCAATACATTTGTCATTACTTGTACTTCCATGATACTCCTTTAATCCATATCGATGGATGCCACACGCAATTCACGACCTTGCAATTCTTCTACAGCAAAGCTATTACAGTGTGGACATACATGGCGATATCGGTCCATTGAAAACTCTTGATGGCAATCCAAGCAACGCCCTTTCATAGGAATCAATTCTATCTCTAGCTTCGCTCCTTGTGCCGCCGTTCCTTGTGTCACTGCATCAAAGCAAAAATGCAACGCTTCTGATTCTACCCCAGATAAAACACCAATCTGTACTTGTATAGCATGTATGATACTGCCTTCGTTAGCTTTCAATGTATCTAATGCCACATCTACAATTCCCTCAGCAATGGCCATTTCGTGCATAATATGCCTCATATAATCCTTCTAGCATCATGGTAGTAGTCACAGAACCAACCCCACCTGGTACAGGTGTAATCGCAGAGGCTACTTCACTAGCAGAAGCAAATTCCACATCACCTACGGTTTGTCCATCTAGGTCATTGATTCCCACATCAATCACTACACACTCTGGCTTCAACATAGACCCATGTACCATATGCGCTTTACCCACAGCAGCAATCACCACGTCAGCTTGCAACAATTCAGCTTCTAAATTTTCCGTTTTAGAATGGCAGATTGTCACTGTGGCATTGCGTTCTAGCGCCAATAGTGCTACTGGTTTCCCTACGACTTGGCTACGACCTAGGACAACAACTTTTTTGCCAGATAAGGAGATGCCATAATGATCTACGATTGCCATGCAAGCCTTTGGCGTACATGGTACATAACCACCTTTACCAGAGCTAACTAAACCAATATTATAGGTAGTTAAGCCATCAATATCTTTTCTTGAATCTAAGGCTCCAATCACCGCTTCACTATCGATATGTGCTGGCATTGGCATTAAGGGCAGTACGCCATAGATGCGTTCATCTGCATTAAATCTGTGAATCACCGCTTCCACTTCTGCTTGAGAAGCGGTTTCTGGCAATTCTACTAACTCTGTACTAAAATTAGCACCCTTTGCTACTTTTTCCATAAAGGTAGCATACATTTTGGCAGCACTATCGTCTCCAACTAGCAAAATACCTAGGGTAATCGTTATACCTTGGTCCACCAAAGCTTGCATTTTTTCCTGCAGCACCGCTTTTCGCGCCTGAGCAACAGGTTTTCCTAATAATTCTATCATCCTATCCTCCCCTTAAGCGTCTCCTATGACAGATATTCTATTACAGTATAGATAAGCCTAGGATGACTGTTTCACATCCTATAGCCCACGTATCTTACCGCTTGAAATACACTGTAACGGATCCGCCCTGTTCTATAGTACTACCCACTGCTTCCTCTTGAGAAACAGCATAGCCTGTTCCATAAGGTTTAAAGGTTAATCCTGCTTCATGCACCCAATCCCGTACTTCACCATACGCATGACCTACAAAATTTGGTACAATCACAGATCCATCTTGATTACGTTTTACTTCTAATAATTTACTTACACCTTTGTCTTTATCTTTATCACTATGTTTGCTTCGTGTAGGTGAAATTTTATAATACCGCACCAGTTGCGTCATTACATCTTGGAATACAGGCGCTGCAATTTGGCCACCATAGAAAGTTCCTCCTGGGTCATCAATTACTACAAGCGCCACAAATCTAGCATCTTCTACTGGTCCATAGCCAATGAAAGAAGCAATATAACGGCCATTTAAATAACCGCCATGCTCGGCATCTAATTTTTCTGCTGTTCCTGTTTTACCCGCAAATTGATACCCTTCCACATAAGCTTTATGCCCGCCCCCTTCAGAGACTTCTTTTTCCAAAATATCTGTAATCTGCTTAGCAATACTTTCAGGTACAGGTTGGCCTTGCTCTACATCTTGTGCTTCTTTATAGATAGTTCCATCTGGGTTCACAATGGATTTGATAATATGGGGCTTCATCATCTTGCCACCATTTGCCAACGCTCCAAAAGCTTGTACCATTTGTAACGGAGTCACCGCAATCCCTTGTCCGATGGACATTGTGGCGGTATCTAGCTTACTCATGGTCTTAGGATCAAAAAGGATACCATCCCCTTCTGCTGGTAGTTCAATACCTGTAGCCTTACCAAAACCAAATCGTTTCACATAATCTGTCAAAATCTCTCCGCCTGTGGTGGTGCCTATATAGGCCATCCCTGTATTAATGGAATATTTCAAGATGTCCAACAAACGAACCTTACCACTGCCCTTACCATCCCAGTTTTTCATTGGGTGTCCGTCGATGACAATAGTTCCCACATCATTATAGACTGTATCTAATTGCCATTTTCCTGCAGCCAAGGCAGAAGCTGCAATAATCGGTTTAAATGTAGATCCCGGCTCATAGATACTAACAACAGCATTATTACGATAATCTTCATATTTCAGCTTGTTCACATCCATAGCCATACCACGATTTCGATTAGCCATAGCAAGGATTTCCCCTGTTTTAGGATCCATAATAATCATCGCTGCACTACGAGCTTTGGTTTCACCCATAGCTTTATCTAAGGCACGTTCAGCAATAAATTGCACTGTCGTATCAATGGTTAAGTTAACAGATTTCTCTTGGTCTGGCAAAAACTGAGATTGTACAGATTCAAAAACAGGTCTTCCTGCTGTATCATTAAATATGCTTACTTTCACTTCATTACTGCGTATCACATCATCCAAAGTAGCCTCTAAACCAGCTTTACCTTCTGCATCTGCTTTCCCATCTTCATTAAAGCCCACAAACCCAAGGACCTGTGCTAGCAAAGTATCATTTGGATAATAGCGACGGCTTTCTTTATGCAAAGTAATGAAGTTAAACTTTGCTTCTTTTATAGCCGCTTCCACACCATTAGAATTAGGTACATCTAACAGTCGATCAATCCAAACAAAGGCTGTATCTTCATTTAACTTTTTAATAATCTCTTCTCTAGAAATGCGCACATAAGGAGCTAATACATCTGCCACTTCTTCTGGCGTTTTTTTAGCTACCACACGCATCATAGTTGGGTCTGCGCTAACAGAGTTAACTGTTACACTCAATGCCAAGGGGTTGCCATTGCGGTCAAAAATAGTTCCCCGTGGAGATTGTAAAACTCTATCTGTTAAAAATTGATTAGAAAACCGTTCAGAATAGGTATCTTTTGCCACAATCTGTACATAGGTATATCGCAATATAATTCCTAATGATATAAAAAATAGAACTAAGAACCACGAACCGGCATTCAAATTTAATCGTTTTCTTGCTGCTTGCACTTTCATGCATGGTACTCCTTTTTCTTTACTCGTTCGTATTTAGCCATTCCTGCCTTATGTAAGGCTTCTGGTGTATTGGGAATATCTCCCGCTTGTACTCTCTGTAAGAGAGTCTGCATTACTTCCTTCGTATAAGGTGCTACTAAATTAGGCAATGTGCGATCATAGCACAAATCCTTCGTGTGTACAGGCATCTGTTTTGCCATATCCATCATGCGTGTTCCATACTGGACTGTAGGTTCTGCATCTTTCGTGCCTCCTCCTAATACATCTGCCACACCTAGGGTTTTTAGATAGTCCACAGCCTCCACTAGATCCTTGGTTTCTCTAAATAAATTTTCATGACATTCCTTCTGCAACCATTTATGTAAATCTGCAGAACCATTGGACACATAAAAGTGAAACCGCATATGTCGCTCTACAAGCCATACCACAAGATTTACAAATTCTTTAGCATAGCCTAAACGGGTCAAGATATTTCGTGCCATAGTGGCACCCACCCTATCATGATTACGATCCGTAATGCGCCCATTGTGAAAGCCGCGAACTCCTTCCATGCCTTTCCCCACATCGTGGAGCAAAGCAGCCCACCGCAATACTAGATTCGGCGGCACCCCTTTTACTACTGCTAGGGTGTGGCACCATCCATCATGTACGTGGTGCTCTGGTGCTTGCGGTAAATCTACTAGATGAGTTAGCTCTGGCAATATAGGAATCCGTCGAGACTGCCCCTCTATCGTTTGTTGGCAACATTGCTCATTTAAATGACTGCGCACCAACGCATCTAAAGAGAGATCTACATACTCACTAAGCAACATTTTTTCGATTTCTATACGCACTCGTTCTAAAGATAATCCTTCCACACGATATAGGTTCGGCTCTATGCCCGCCCAGGTGGCAGGATCAATAGAAAACCCTAATTGCCCAGCAAATCGACATAATCGGAACATGCGCAACGCATCTTCTTGAAATCGCTCTCGGCTAGATCCAATGGTACATAAACGGCGTGCCACAATATCTCGTAAACCGCCTACTTCATCACGGACCTCACCACTTTCAGTAAGAGCAAGACCATTGATCGTAAAGTCTCGCCGCTGTACATCCTCTAAAAACGTAGAAGGAAATTGCACTGCCACCGGTCGATGACTATCTTCACCATATTGTTCACTTCGATAGGTTGCTACTTCATAGGTATCATCACCCACTGTAACCACAACCACCCCAAAGGAGGCGCCTACTACATTCGTCGTAATAAAACCCTCAGTTCGTAGTACGTCGATGACCACCTCCGGCATAGCGGAAGTGACAATATCATAATCGTGAGGAATGCGCCCCATCTGTATATCTCGCACCGCACCACCCACAATATACGCTTCATAATGCGCTGCTTGTAAGGTCCGCAAAATGCGCAGAGCTCCTTTGTAGATAGAAGTCTCTTTGTATGCTTCTATGCCCATACTTACACCTCTCTATTTCTGATGGGCTAACCGATTCGTGATATCCACACCTGTTTTAGTTTTCGCCAAACCGCCTTCACTCGTTTCACGAAGCGCTTCTGGTAAAGCCCGTCCAATGGAATCCATCGCTCCAATCACTTCATCTGCAGGAATGCGACTACGCAATCCTGCCATAGCCATTTCTGCGGATGCCAACGCATGCACTGCATAGATTCCATTTCTCTTCACGCAAGGCACTTCCACCAGCCCTGCCACAGGGTCACAAACTAAACCTAAGACATTTTTCATGCAGAGGGTCATAGCCGTTACCACTTCTTCCGTAGTGCCGCCCATCATCGCTACAGCACAGGCAGAAGCCATGGCAGCCGCTGTACCAACTTCGGCTTGGCAACCACCAACAGCCCCCGCTACACAGGCTTGATTTGTCACTACATTACCTACACCAGCTGCCGCTAAAAATCCATTCACATACGCTTCGTCATTGCATTCGTAGACTTCTCCTACTGCTTGCATCACACCTGGTAAAATACCACAGGCTCCTGCTGTAGGACATGCCACAATGCGGAACATCTTTGCATTTGCTTCATTCACAGAAATGGCATAACGTAGCGCCCGATAAGCTAAATCACTTAAAAAAAGAGGTTGTCTTTCATCTAATTGTTTCGCTTGTCCTCCAGACATACCACTCTTACTTTTTCTTGTGTCAGCAATACCATCACGAACAGATTCCTTAAAAATCTGAATACGACGTCGTATCTCAGCTAGGACTTCCTCTTTCGTAGAGCCCGTACTTTCTATTTCTGAACGCAAGACCACTTCGGAAAAAGAAATACTTTCACGATCAGCCAAGCGAACAATGTCTTCAATTGTATCGTATAAATAACTCATAGCATCCTCTATTCCAATGGTTCAAAATACATAACCGAGGAAATGCCCGGCACTTCTTTAATTTGCTGCAATGCCATTGCATCTACATCAGAGTCCGTAGAAATAAGCATGACTGCCTCTGACCCTTTTCGCTTACGGAACACCCGCATGCTAGAAATATTAACGCCTTCCAAGCCTAAAATGTGCGTAACCCCTGCAATGACACCAGGTTGATCCGTATGGAACACAATAATTTGATGTTCTTCTCCAGTAATATCTACATCGATGCCATCAATATTCGTCACTGCCACACGACCTCCACCGAGGGATGACCCTGTAACAGACATGTGTTTTCCATCTTTACCGTACATATTGAATCGCACTGTATTAGGATGGCCTGCGTCTATTTCCGATTCAATAAAGGTATACTGAAAGTTCTCACGTTCTGCTATCTCCAAGGACTCACGAATACGTGCATCATCTGCATCCATTCCCAGCAATCCTGCCACCAGAGCACGGTTTGTACCATGTCCACGATAGGTCTTGGCAAAAGAACCATATAAGGTCATAGTCACACTGTCAGGGCGCTCACGAAAAATAGACAAAGCCATCTTTCCCAAACGCGCCGCCCCTGCTGTATGTGAACTAGATGGACCTATCATAACGGGTCCAATAATATCAAATATACTACTCAACGTAGGTACCTCCTATTATCTATGTAGGAATATGTTATGTATTATTATCTGTACCTTATATCATACCATATTTGGGGCCTTCTCGTAAAAGAATAGTACCATAGAAAAAGCCTAACGCATTAAGGTGTACAAGATTTTATGCGTTAGGCTTTTTCATTAATTGTTTATAAGCAACTGCTTTTCAATTTCTAATATATTTGGAAAAATTAATCGTATCCCTTTTCTTTGTAATGCCAAAACTTTACGAGCTTTCTTTTCTAATTCTTTCTCTAGTCGCCCATCAACTCTAACAGGCTTATGATAAATAGCATCTATATATTCATTTTTAACATATGAAATACTAACTGGACACATATTTTGAATTAGAAACGCTTTTTCATGCCCTAGTACTTTTCCAAATAAAATGGTATCACATTTTCCATATTTATTAATTTTCGTATCATATATTTTTTGAAATTTATCTATTTGTGAAGAAAAGGGTATCATCCAATATAAATTAGTCGACACATCTAAAAAAGCATAAAAACATGGTCTATCATGTGCTTGACCATCTATAGTTTCCTTATTTTTCATTAAATATGGATCTGGAAAATCTACAAAATATTGATCGTTTATATAATAAAAGTGACCTGTTTTCATAAACCCTCCCTAAAAAATAGACTCCATTCTTTCGAATGGAGTCTACATATTTGAGCTCGAATACTTATTGAGTCGCATATCGAGTAGCGACAACCATTTGAACTTAATCTTATTTTAGTTGCTTATTAAGTAACAACAATGATTTGAGATAGTACTCTCTACACCCATAGTATACTCGTTAAAAAAGGTGAAGTCAACACTAACCTTTTTTCCAAAAGAAATGCATTTAGCATTATCAGTTTTGTTGCGTTCCATTCTATCTACATCACGAAAACACAAGAAGAGCACGGCGTGTCCCGAACAAACAGAATATAATACTGTTTGAGAGGGAGATACCGTACTCTTCCTGTTACATTATTCAGTTAGCAACGTCTATATAGCCACATAAAATCTTATGCTTTTTCGTTTAAACGTTTAAACAATTCAGCAATTTGTGCTTGTTGTGTTGCTGCTAATGCTCGCAATTCTGCAATTTCATCTTTTTGAGCGCTATTTTGTACTTCCAATGCAGATACTTTATCTTGCAATGTGTAAGATGCACTGATTGGTCCTTGACGGAATGTGTCTTTCACTGCTGTTTCATCTGCACGAGAACCAAATTTCCAAGTTACGCTAGCATTTGCCATCGTTTCGCTACTACGACCATTGAAAGATGCACCTACATGGAATAAAGTAGATTCATTTTTATAATGGTTCACACCTAATGCTAAAGCACTAGATCCTTTGTAATGACCTACACCTGCAGAAATTTGAGTTGGCTCCAATGGATCGTATTGGATTGTTTGTAAACCAGCCAATGCTGCTGCTTGAGCTCCAGAACGGTTCACGCGATTACCTACTTCAGCTACTGCATTCGCTACTCCTTTTAATTGAGATACATTCACTGCATCTGTATCACCAACACCTGGTGCTACATTAGTAATTCTGTTATTGCCATTATCTAAACCATTAGTTGTCAAGGAAACAGGTTGTTTAGTTTTATCAGCTGGAGTTACTTTGATACCATTTCCATCCATTTTAGTAGAAGAACCATCTTTACCAGTAGTTGTTACACTATCTAATTTTAAGTCACGATTCACGTCTACTTTTACATATGTAGTAGTTACTGTAGCACCATCTCTATCTGCTTTAGCATCTACTACCATAGATACAGTGGTATTATCACCGTTCGCAAATTTTACGTTATCCTTAGGGTTCACTCGTTCATACGTTTTTTTCTCAGTGCTGAACGCTTTATCTGTAGAGCCGATACCGATGTCCCAACCAGATTTTTGGATCGCTGTAGCTACAGAGTTACCTGTTACATACGCATCACCATCATTTGTTACTGTGTCTGTTGGTTTAATTGGAAGTTCTTCTTTCATGGCTTTGCCAGTTTTAGGGTCTTTTTTATAGATTTTACCATCTGCACCGCGTACACCCTTAACTTCTTTACCATCTGCACCAGTAATGATCACAGTATTTGTTACACGACCTTCTTTTAAAGATACATTAATTTGACGAGTACCATCTTCTAATGTTTTACCAGTTACAGATACGCCTTTAGAACCTGTAAATTCTACCTTGTTAGCATTACGAACTTGTTCTGTATAGCCATTATCTTTGGCAGCTACTACGAAGCCCATATTTTGTAAATCCCCAACAGTAGCTACATTATTAGGATTAGAGTTTGCAAAGTTCACAAGACCTGCTTTATCAGCATCCTTTGGTTTTGTCACTGGTTTTTGTTCATTTGCATTAGGGATTGGCTCACCATTTACTAAATCACCAGCCTTATACCAGTTACCATCATTACCTTTTTCAAGAATATCACCAGCATTATTTTTTGTAACCAATGGACTTGCTGCAGGTTTGGCCTTCTCTTTTGGTTGTCCATTAGGTTCTACTTGATCTGCTGGGTACCATTTACCATCATTTGCTAACTTTACATCATCAGCCGGTTTAAAAGTTTCTGCACCATTAGCCACATTACCTAATTGTGTTGGGCTATTTGTAGGTGTTTTACCTTTTTCAGGAGCTGGATTTACCAAGGATGTTTTTAATGGGTTTGCTTTTGGATCAATTGGTTTAATTACTGTACCATCTTCTGTAATAGGTTCACCTTTATCATTTGTTCCCACTGCTGGTTTGCCCTCTGAAGTAATAGGTTGACCTTTTTCATTTACTGGATAGAAGTTATCGCCAATTTTAGATACTGGTTTTCCATCTTTATCTGTGTATGTAATAGGAAGGCCTGTTACATTGTATGTTACATCGCTAGATTTACCATCTTTAGACGTCGTTACTACTGCTGTTGTATTGGCACCATCTACAAAGTTAACAGTGTCATATGGTTTCACAAAGTCACGTGCTTCACCATTGTTTTTCAAATTCCAGCCTGCATTTAATACGTCACCTACAGTAGCTGCATTGTTAGCAATTTTCGGCAATTCTTCTGCTGTTGGGCCTTCAGAATCTGTAGTTGGAGCAGTTGTACCTGGTTTCGCACCTGGTAAATTGCCTGCCACATTCGTGATATTAACTGGATCGTTTTTGTCGCCTTTACCTACTTTTAAGCCATCTGCTGTTGGTGCTAAGTTAACTTTATTGCCAGCCCCATCATTTAAATCAAGAGTTTTAAATTCTGGATTATCTACTGTTTTGAAAGTAAATTTATTTGGAGTGCTGTGATCAATTTCAATATTTTTACCAGCATCAAACGTCACTTTTGTACTAGGTTTAACGTTATCATCTGCACCAATTGTTTTACCATCTTTTTCCGCAGAAGCAATCCAATAGGAATCATTAATAGCTTTTGCCACTGTATCTACAGTTGCCACTTTACCTTTATCTGCATCTGCAACTTTTGGCGCACCATTTTCATTAGTAATATCGCCTGCATCTACCGTGATATTACCGTCTTTATCTTTTTTAAGACCATTGCCAAGTTTTACATCAAATTTTACAGTAGATACTTTATTATCTGTTGTTTCTACTACAGCTGTTGTACCTTCGCCATCGATAAAGTTTACAGTGTCATATGGTTTGACAAAGTCAACATCTTTACCATTACCTTGCAAGTTCCAACCTGCATTTAATACATCACCTACAGTAGCTGCATTATTTGCAATTTTCTTTGCATCTTCCTCTGTTGGACCTACACCAGTTGTAGTTGGAGCTTTTGTATCTTTTTTCGCACCTGGTAAGTTGCCTGCTACATTATCCAATGTAGTTGGAGATTTTGTTCCTTCTGGTCCATTAATACTTGTTTTGATTGGACCTGTTACAGGATCACCAGAACCATCTGGATTTTTGCTGAAAATTGGGTTCCCTTTGTCATCTTTTTTACCAGTAGGATATACACGGTCACCATTTTCATCTGTATACACAACAGGAGCCGCTGCATTATTGGCCACTGCTTGATCGTTTACATCCACAGTAATTGTACGTACACCATTTTCATCTGTTTTACCAGAAACAGTAGCACTACCTGTACCTACGAATTTCACTTCATTAGCATTTTTTACAGCTTCAGAGTATGGCTTACCTAAATCACCTGTTGTTTTATCAGCAGATACAACCCATCCCATGTTACGTAAATCACCTACAGTGGCTGCTGTATTATCACTTACTGTTGGAGCAGATCCATCTTTTGGCTTAGATAAGTCAACTAGACCTTTTTTAGCATCAGGAGAATCTGGTGTTGTTTCAGCATATGGTTTTAAACCAGATGTTACATTTGTAATATTAGCAGGTTCGTTATTATCGCCTTTACCTAATTTTAGACCATCCGCCGTTGGAGCTAAGTTAACTTTATTGCCATCTTTATCTTTTAAATCAACACCTGTAAACTCTGGCTTATCTACTGTTTTAAAAGTAAATTTATTTGGAGTGCTGTGATCAATTTCAATGTTTTTACCAGCGTCAAAAGTTACTTTACCGCTAGGGTTAATTTTATCGTCTGTACCAATTACTTCGCCATCTTTTTCTGCAGATGCTGTCCAATAAGAGTTATTAATAGCATCTGCTACATTACCTGCAGTAGCTACTTTATCTTTATCTGCATCTTCCACTTTTGGGGCACCATTTTCATTTGTAATATTGCCTGCATCTACGCCGATATTACCGTCTTTATCTTTTTTCAAACCTGTGCCAAGTTTTACATCAAATTTTACAGTGGATACTTTATTATCTGTTGTTTCTACTACAGCTGTTGTACCTTCACCATTGATAAAGTTTACAGTGTCATATGGTTTAACAAGATCTTTAGCATCTCCATTGTTTTGTAAGTTCCAACCTGCATTTAATACATCGCCTACAGTAGCCGCATTCTTTTTGATATTTGGTAAGTCTGCTGCCGCTGGACCTTCAGAAGATGTTGTAGGTTCTTCAGTTCCTTCTTTTGCACCTGGTAGGTTACCTGCTACATTCGTAATTGGTTTGTTATTCATGTTAATGCCATCAGCATTAGTTACAATACCACCTACATTAGTGCTGTCCAATCCTTTTAAATCTTTTGCCAATTTAAATGTTAAAGTGTTGCCATTTTCGTAATTTACACCGATATTATCATTAGATAATTTAGTTTTATCTGCACCACCTAACAAGTTCAAACGGCTTTCTTTCATACTTCTGCTTACAATTTTCTTTTTATCTGCATCCGCTTTTTTCGCATCCGCATCAGCACCTGTTACCTCGCCTTTATCAGCATCGTCACCAGCATATAAGAATGTTGGATCTATTGTCATCTTATTCAAAATGCCATATAATTGAGAACCATTGATACCATCAGTGGAAGTTTCAGATACTTCACCAGCAGCTACGTTCTTTAACTGACGTTCATAACCTGCTTTACCAATAGATACTACGTCACCTTTACCAGTTGTGGAACCACCACTCCAATTGTATGTATGTCCATTAACCGTTACAGATGTTTGTTTCGTACCCTCTTTATCTGTTACTGAACCACCACCTAGTGCTACAGAGTTATCAAATGTCGCTGTCGCTCCAGAACCAAGTGCAGTGGCATTGACTTTCTCTGCAGCCGCACCTGTACCAAGGGCTACAGAAATATCTCCAGCTTGAGCTTTTACACCGATCGCAATAGCTGCTTCACCAGATTTAGTATCTTTATAACGACCACCATCTGTATGTAAGTTTTTACCTGTAAGGTCAGTATAAGCAGCACCAACAGTACCTGTTACTTTATTTCCATTAGAGTTTGTATATGTCGTAGTGGCTGCAACTGCTCTATCTACGTCATCATTACCAATAGCAATGGAAGAGTTACCGTATGCCATTGTATTAGCACCTAGCGCAACGGATTGATCTCCATAAGCTTTAGCCCCTTCCCATGCCTTATTTCCGCCACCAATCGCTACAGATTGACCAACCCTTCTCTCATTACCTTTACCATCAGAACCTGCTACAGCATTTTTACCGATGACAATGTTATATGCTCCATTAGCATAAGTATCATCACCAATAGCAATATTGTTATTTTCTTTACTTGCATTAGAATTCTTACCAAGCGCAATGCCACTGTCACTAGCTAAAGCAGTACCTTTATCTAATGTATTATCAGTAGTACTACCAATAGCAACCCCTGCTTCTACTGTATCTACACCTACTGCCATAGGACCCACCACCATAGCCATAGCTGCTGTAGCAACTACCACAGCTTTTGTTTTGTTGCGGCCTACTCGTTTTGCTAATTCAGATACTACTACGTAACATCCTTTTGTTTTGCTCCAAACTACTTTGTAAATTTGATTTAATCCCATTTGATTCCCTATCCTTTCTTAATTACTTTACATATACTCCTATACTTGACAACTTACTATTAATAAAACGAAAAACTATAATGTATATACTTATTTACATATTACAGTTTTCCTCATACATCACACTATATTAATAGTAATGTCATTTTTTTCATTTCTATACATCGAATTATATCGAAAAATATAGAATTATACAATATATTTTTGCGTTTATACGCATTTAGTATAGTTTAAACGTATTTTATACCATTTTTATTCATTCTGACTAATATAGTAAAAAATGAATTTTTATTCTTTTTTTAAATGAAAAAACTTTTATAAAATACTTATTTTTTTAGATATATTCTCAAATGCTCTCAAGTTTTACACTATCTGTTTACAATTACATTATTTTATTTCCATTCATGTTTATTGTTTAATTAATCGTAAATACCGAACTTGTGCATACATTACTAAAACTCATAGAAAAAGATAAGTTTTATTTTTACTTCATCTTTTTTTCATGAAGGTGTGGGCAAATATTTCTGCATCAACAGCAGTATCTATTCCCATTCATGATCCATGGCGAATAAAAAAGAACCTGAATCTCATCTCACTGAGATTCAGGTTCTTCTATTACACTGTATTGTTCTAGTATAACTGTCTACAATGAACGATAGTCTTCATTATCATTCAGTTTAACCTTTCAACAGTTTATACAGTTCTGCTACTTGTGCTTTTACAAGAGCCAATTCTTCACGTTGTGCTTCATTTTCTGCTTTTTGAGCAGCATTGGTAGCACGCAATTCATTTAATTGGTCTTTTTGGATTTGGTTTTGTGCTTCTAAGGCAGATACCTTATCTTGTAATGTGTAAGAGGCACTGATTGGTCCTTGACGGAATGTGTCTTTCACAGCTGTTTCATCAGCACGAGCACCAAATTTCCAAGTCACACTAGCATTGGCCATCACTTCACTACCATATCCATTAAAGGAAGCACCTAGATGGAATAAAGTAGATTCATTTTTGTAGTGGTTCACTCCAAGAGCTAACGCACTAGCACCTTGATAGTATCCTAGGCCTGCAGACACTTGAGTTGGCTCCAATGGATCATATTGAATAGTTTGTAATCCAGCTAATGCAGCCGCTTGTGCGCCAGAACGATTAATACGATTGTTGATATTGATCGTTGTACCTCGTAATTGAGACACGTTAACTGCATCCGTATCTTTCGTACCTGGTGCAAGATTGTGCATTTGTTGCATACCTGCAGAGATACCTTCTGTCATAAGCGGGTTACCATCTGGACCGGTTACAGGGTTACCCTTTTCATCCAATACTGGTTTATCCATACCGAAGGAAATAACTCGAGTATTATCTACTACATTTGGTTTTAAAGCTCCTACAGCACCCGCATATTTCTCGCCTGGTTTTCCATCTTTACCCATATACACAAAGTTACCATCTTTGTCTTTCATGACAGGCTTATTATCTTTATCTACATATGTAAGATTTCCATTTGCATCACGAGCTACTGTACTATTTGGAATGACTTTCAATCCTTCGTTCGTATACTCCGTAGAGTTACCAGGATTTTTAATCACTTCTTTTTGCTTTCCAGTAGTAGGATCAATAACTGGTTTACCATCTTTATCGAATACTTTTTCCATTTTTACTACTTCTTTTTGTTTTCCAGTAGTAGGATCGATAACTGGTTTACCATCTTTATCGAATACTTTTTCCATTTCATCAGTTGTAGTAAAGGCTATCTTATCACCAGATACATGCGATGTTTTTTCTACGCCAGTCTTCGGATCCGTTGCATTAAAAATTAAATCTTTATTGGTGAATGATGCCTTGTTATCACCAGATTTATCTGTTAAAGCAATTTCCTTAGGTCCTACTACAGCTGTATTGTCATCTTTATCTTTGTAAGTAGTTCCTGCAGCATTAGACGTATTCGTATTTCCATTTGTATCCTTCAATACATTAGTTGTCGGAGTACTTGAATTGGTATTACCAGCTTTGTCTTTTAGCTCATTTTTGTCTGCTGTAGATGTATTGGTATTTCCTTTAGTATCTTTCAACTCATTGGATGTTGGTGTGCTTGTGTTAGTGTTACCATCTTTATCTTTGATCGTAATGGTATCACCTTTTATGGTTGTAGTAGCACCATCTTTACCATTCACACCGATGGCACCTTGTCCATCTTTGGCTGTCATGGAAATGCCGTCTTTACCATCTTTGCCTTTGACTGCGAAGACACCGCTACCATCTTTACCAACTGTAGCAGATACCACATCCTTACCGTCAGCATTTTTCACGATCATCGCACCATCTTTGGCCGGTGTCACATCCGCTTTTGGAACTGGTTTTGCATTAGGTTTTGGTTGTTTTGTCACTGGATCAATGTCGGACTCTTTGTAGTAATCATCGCCCACTTTCACAAGGTTGTTACCATTTTTATCAACTGCTGTGCCGCCAGTTGTGACAGAATCAATTTTAAGATCTCTATTCACATCTACTTTGACAAATGTAGTTGCTTTCTTAGTACCATCCTCGTTAAGAGCGTCCACAGTCACCATAGATACATTCGTGTTAGCTCCATTTGCGAATTTCACATCGTCATTTGGATTTACCTTGTCGTACACTTTTGCATCTTTACTGAAATCTTTATCAGTAGAACCAATACCTACATTCCAACCAGAATCTTGGATTGCATTCGCCACTGTATTACCTGTCACAAAGCCTGCGCCCGCATTCGTTACTTTGTCAGTCTTAGGATCAACCTTCAATGGAGTACCTGCTGGTTTACCATCTGGACCTTTTTCGAATCCTATTGGTTTACCATCTTTGTCTACTTTGTAGTAGTTATCTCCAATTTTAACTGCATCAGTTTTTGTACCATTTGCATTAGTTATCGTTACTTTATTCGTAACTTCCCCTTCTTTGATACCTACCGTAATTTCACGAGTGCCATCAGTCAATGTTTTACCAGTAATTTCAATACCCTTACCACCTTTAAAGTCAACTACATTTGCGTTTTTCACCACATCTTTGTAGCCATTGCCATCTTTGGCAGATACAACCCAGCCCATATTTTGTAGGTCACCTACCGTAGCTGCTGCGTTTTTATTCACAGGAGCATCGGCTGTGCCTTCCAAATCAACTAAGTTTGTTGGTGTTGTGTTAGGAGTAGCACCTGGCGCTGTACCTTGTGGTGTAGTATCTACAGATTTAGTATTCAACGTGGAACCTACACCTGTAATTTGTGTTGGTTTACCATCCTTAGATGTGACATTTAATGCGGAAGATGGTTGTGCATCTGATGCATTATTCGTAGCTGGTTTTGCCGCTTCTGCTTTCATTGTCACAGGGCTCACTGGTGTAACAGGTGTTGTTGTTACATCCACTGGTGTTGCACCTGGTTTTGGAGCACCATTCACTACATCAGCTGGTTTGTAATAGTTGTCGCCCACTTTCGTGTACGTATTACCTTTACCATCTGTATAAGTATTTGGGCTACCTACGTTCAACGTGCCTGTATCCACATTGGTGAAAGTCACATTGTCTTTCGTAGCGTATGTAATTTTACCATTTGCATCCTGTTTCACAGTCAAGTTATTGCCTGCTACCATTTCCACAGTATTGCTTGGTTTAATTAACTCTCCATCATCCTTAGTTCCAGTAAGTTTTTCTCCCCCGTCAGCAGATGTTTTCAAGTTGAAGCCCGCATTGTTGATGGCTTCCGCTACATTTTGTACGGTAGCCACTTTGTTCAATCCTGCCTCATCATGCGCTTTCTGTGCTGTATCTACTGGTGTTTGTTTAGCAGCTACATCAGCTTTCTTATCTGCCACCGCTTGTTGTAATGCTGGATCTTTTGGATCTGCCGCTAATGCTTTTTCTGCTTCTTTTAAAGCTGCTCTTGCTGCAGACAAGTCTTTTTCAGCAGCTGCTAAGGTTTCTTTTAATTGCTTAGCTGTAGCTGGATCTGCAGGTGTAGCAATAGCTCCTGTTTCTTTATTATCAGTACCTACTGCTGGTTTCATTTCACCTGTAGTTACTTTTACGCCATTTTCGTCAACCGTTACAGAACCATTAGCTGCTTTTACATTAAATGTAACATCACTTGCCGTATTACCCTCACGAGTTGTTACCACTGCGGTAGTACCAAGACCATTGACAAAGTTCACTGTATCATATGGTTTCACAAAGTCACGGGCTGCTCCATTGTTTTGTAAATTCCAACCTGCGTTTAATACGTCAGATACTGTGGCTGCATTGTTACCAATGTACTTAGGATTTGTTTGTCCATCTTTTGTTTTTGGATTTGCTAATGCTGCTGCTTCTTCTGCTGTTAATGGCGCTTTGTTGATATTTTCTACATCGCCTGTTTTTTCTGTACCATCAGGATTTGTAATTGTTTTGGAGCCATCATTTACATTTGGAATGTTGTTTTTCACATTTTTCAATGTAGTTGGGCTTGTTGTGCCTTCTGGTCCATTGATAGATGTAACCACATCACCTTTTGGAACTTCTGCACCAGATCCGTCTGGATTTTCAAAAAATTTAACTTCTCCTTTACCTGTTTTTGGATCTGTCACAGTCTTAGGATATACCTTAGTACCATCTGCTTTTGTGTAATTAACAGGTGTAACTGAGTTATTGGTAGACGTTTGGTCATCTACTTTTACAGTGATGGTACGTACATTACCATCTGTTTTACCAGATACGATGGCTGTACCTTCGCCTACGAATTTCACTTCATTTGCATTTTTCACTGTATCTGTATAGGCCTTGTCTGTTTCACCTGTTGTTTTATCAGAAGATACAATCCAACCCATGTTACGTAAATCACCTACTGTAGCCGCTGTATTGTCGCTTACTTTAGGTTTTGCCCCATCTGTTGGTGTAGATAAATCAACTAAACCATTGTTAGCTTTTGTGGAACCTGGAACTTCTTTTCCATCTACTGTATCACCATATTTTTGCAAGCCAGATGTTACATTTCCTAATTGTGTAGGATCTGTAGTTTTCTTATTTGGTTCAGCATCTGTATTTTTAACATTTGGATTCACCAAAGAAGAGGTTAATGGGTTTGCAGTTGTATCAATTGGTTTGATAACATTTCCATTTTCATCCACAGGTTTACCATCTTTATTCACCTTCGTACTTGGCTTACCATTTGCATCAATTGGTTGACCTTTATCATTCACTGTATAATAATCGTCTCCAATTTTAGATACTGGTGTTCCATCTGCTGTAGTGTATGTCACAGGCAATCCTGTTACATTGTATGTCACATTGCTTGTGCTTCCATCTTCAGATGTAGTCACCACGGCTGTCGTGTTCACACCATTTACAAAGTTCACAGTATCGAATGGTTTCACAAAGTCACGGGCTGCTCCATTGTTTTGTAAGTTCCAACCTGCGTTCAATACGTCAGATACTGTAGCTGCATTGTTACCAATGTACTTAGGATTTGTTTGTCCATCTTTTGTTTTTGGATTTGCTAATGCTGCTGCTTCTTCTGCTGTTAATGGCGCTTTGTTGATATTTTCTACATCGCCTGTTTTTTCTGTACCATCAGGATTTGTAATTGTTTTGGAGCCATCATTTACATTTGGAATGTTGTTTTTCACATTTTTCAATGTAGTTGGGCTTGTTGTGCCTTCTGGTCCATTGATAGATGTAACCACATCACCTTTTGGAACTTCTGCACCAGATCCGTCTGGATTTTCAAAAAATTTAACTTCTCCTTTACCTGTTTTTGGATCTGTCACAGTCTTAGGATATACCTTAGTACCATCTGCTTTTGTGTAATTAACAGGTGTAACTGAGTTATTGGTAGACGTTTGGTCATCTACTTTTACAGTGATGGTACGTACATTACCATCTGTTTTACCAGATACGATGGCTGTACCTTCGCCTACGAATTTCACTTCATTTGCATTTTTCACTGTATCTGTATAGGCCTTGTCTGTTTCACCTGTTGTTTTATCAGAAGATACAATCCAACCCATGTTACGTAAATCACCTACTGTAGCCGCTGTATTGTCGCTTACTTTAGGTTTTGCCCCATCTGTTGGTGTAGATAAATCAACTAAACCATTGTTAGCTTTTGTGGAACCTGGAACTTCTTTTCCATCTACTGTATCACCATATTTTTGCAAGCCAGATGTTACATTTCCTAATTGTGTAGGATCTGTAGTTTTCTTATTTGGTTCAGAATCTGTATTTTTAGCATTTGGATTCACCAATTTAGATGTTAATGGAGTATCTGTAATATTAACTTCAGAAATTGGTTGTCCATCTTCACCAACAGGCACTCCATTTTCATTGATTTTTGTAGCTGGCTTACCATTGGAATCCAATGGTTGACCTTGTTCATTAACTTTGTAGTATTTATCTCCAATTTTAGATACTGGTGTGCCATCTGCTGTAGTATATGTCACAGGTAATCCTGTTACATTGTATGTCACATTGCTTGTGGTTCCATCTTCAGATGTAGTCACCACGGCTGTCGTATTCACACCGTTTACAAAGTTCACAGTATCGAATGGTTTTACAAAGTCTTTCGCAGCGCCATTATTTTGTAAATTCCAACCTGCGTTCAATACGTCAGATACTGTGGCTGCATTGTTGCCTACGAAGTTAGGATTTGATTTGCCATCTTTTGTTGTTGGTTTCAACAAGTCCGCTGCTTCTTCTGCTGTCAATGGCGCTTTGTTAATGTTTGCTACATTACCTGCATCTGGTTTATCTGTTCCATCAGCATTTGTTACTTTTTTATCAGCATCATTCACTGCTGGAATGTTGTTTTTCACATTGCTCAAGGATGTTGGACTTGCGGTTCCTTTTGGTCCATTAATTGTTGTTTTAACAGGACCTGTTACATCCTCGCCCTTTCCATCTGGTTTGGTATTGAAGATTTGGTTACCATCTTTATCTGTTTTACCAGTTGGATACACTTGCTTACCATCTTTATCTGTGTACACCACAGGTGTTACCGCATTATTTGTAGACGTTTGGTCATCTACTTTTACAGTAATTGTACGTACACCTTTGTCATCTGTTTTACCAGATACGATGGCTGTACCTTCGCCAACGAATTTCACTTCGTTTGCATTTTTCACTGTATCAGAGTAATCCTTAGTCAACTCACCTGTTGTTTTGTCAGAGGATACAATCCATCCCATGTTACGCAAATCACCTACAGTTGCCACTGTATTATCGCTTACATTCGGTTCACCTTGTTCTGATTTAGACAAGTCTACTAAGTTATTACGAACTGGTGCTTTACCATTAACTTCTGGGTCACTATAATTTGTTAATTTGCTAGTTACATTATCCAAAGTTGTTGGACTTGTTGTGCCAGTTTTATTAGTTTCCGGTGCTGGGTTTACCAAGGATGTTTTCAATGGTTTTGCCGCTGTATCAATTGGATTGATCACTTTGCCATTACCATCGATAGGTTCTCCATTGTTGTTCACTTTCGTGCTTGGGTTACCTTGTTCATCTACTGGTTGACCTTTGTCATTTACTTTGTAGAATTTATCTCCAATTTTGGATACTGGTGTACCATCTGCTGTTGTGTATGTCACAGGCAAGCCTGTTACGTTATACGTTACATTGCTTGTTGTACCATCATCAGATGTTGTTACAACCGCTGTTGTATTTAAACCGTTCACGAAGTTTACTGTGTCATATGGTTTCACGAAGTCTTTCGCAGTGCCATTGTTTTGTAAATTCCAACCTGCGTTCAATACGTCAGATACTGTGGCTGCATTGTTGCCTACGAAGTTAGGATTTGATTTGCCATCTTTTGTTGTTGGTTTCAACAAGTCCGCTGCTTCTTCTGCTGTCAATGGCGCTTTGTTAATGTTTGCTACATTACCTGCATCTGGTTTATCTGTTCCATCAGCATTTGTTACTTTTTTATCAGCATCATTCACTGCTGGAATGTTGTTTTTCACATTGCTCAAGGATGCTGGACTTGTGGTTCCTTTTGGTCCATTAATTGTTGTTTTAACAGGACCTGTTACATCCTCGCCTTTTCCATCTGGTTTAGTATTGAAGATTTGGTTTCCATCTTTATCTGTTTTACCAGTTGGATATACTTGTTTACCATCTTTATCTGTGTACACCACAGGTGTTACTGCATTGTTTGTAGACGTTTGGTCATCTACTTTTACAGTGATTGTACGAACACCTTGGTCATCTGTTTTACCAGATACGACAGCTGTACCTTCGCCTACAAATTTCACTTCGTTAGCGTTTTTCACTATTGCAGAGTATTCATCAGTAGTCACTGCACCATTTTCGCCTGTTGTTTTGTTAGAAGATACAATCCAACCCATGTTACGTAGATCACCTACAGTAGCAGCTGTGTTATCGCTTACTTTTGGTGCATCTCCATTTGCTGGTTTGGATAAATCTACTAAGCCATTATTCGCTTTTGTAGAACCTGGAACTTCTTTTCCATCTACTGTATCACCATATTTATCTAAGCCAGATGTTACATTGCCTAATTGTGTAGCTGTTGTTGTATTAGGTTTATCTCCTGCTGGTGTTGGATTAACTAACGCAGTTTTTAATGGTTTTGTTGTATCAACTGGTTCAATTACATTGTTATTTTCATCAACCAATTTACCATCATTATTTGTGCCTACTGCTGGTTTACCTGCATCACTGATAGGTTGACCTTTATCGTTAACTTTGTAGTATTTATCTCCTACTTTAGATACTGGTGCACCATCTTCTGTTGTGTATGTCACAGGTAATCCTGTTACGTTGAAAGTCACATCGCTTGCAGTACCTGCAGCATTCGTTGTCACTACAGCTGTTGTATTACCACCGTTCACAAAGTTTACTGTATCATATGGTTTCACGAAGTCTTTCGCTGTGCCATTGTTTTGTAAGTTCCAACCAGCGTTCAATACGTCAGATACTGTAGCTGCATTGTTGCCTACGAAGTTAGGATTTGCCACTCCATTCACAATAGGTTTCAACAAGTTAGCTGCATCTCCTGCTGTAATTGGCGCTTCTGTATTGTTTTTGCCATCAATTGCAGTTCCATCTGCCTTATGAGCTGTTTTATCTTCATCATTTACTGTTGGAATGTTGTTTTTCACATTGCTCAAGGATGTTGGACTTGTTGTACCCGTTTTATTAGCTTCTGGTGCTGGGTTTACCAAGGATGTTTTTAATGGTTTATCTGTAATGTTCACATCAGGAACTTCCTGTCCATTTGCATCAAGTGGCTTACCATCTTTGTTGAACTTCGTAACTGGCGCACCTGTATCATCTACTGGTTGACCTTGATCGTTAACTTTATAGTATTTGTCACCAATTTTAGTCACTGGTGTACCATCTTCTGTTGTATATGTCACAGGCAAGCCTGTTACGTTGTATGTTACATTGCTTGTTGTACCATCATCAGATGTTGTTACTACGGCTGTTGTATTTAATCCATTGATAAAGTTTACAGTATCATATGGTTTTACGAAGTCTTTCGCTGCACCATTGTTTTGTAAATTCCAACCTGCATTCAATACGTCAGAAACTGTGGCTGCATTGTTGCCAATGTACTTAGGATTTGTTTGACCATCTTTTGTCTTAGGATTTGCCAACTCAGCTGCTTGCGCTGCTGTTAACGGAGCTTTGTTGATGTTTTCTACATCGCCTGCTGTTTCTGTACCATCTGGAGTCGTAATCGTTTTAGATCCATCGTTTACATTTGGGATATTATTTTTAACATTTTTCAATGTAGTTGGATTTTTTGTTCCTTCTGGTCCATTGACAGATGTAACCACATCACTTTTTGGAATTTCTTTGCCTGTACCATCTGGATTTTCGAAGAATTTAACTGTCTTAGTTCCGTCTCCATTATCTACTTCTTGAGGATATACTTTAGTACCATCTGCTTTCGTGTAATTCACAGGAGTCACAGTTTTATTGAGACCTGTTTGACTATCTACTTTTACAGTGATTGTACGTACACCTTTGTCATCTGTTTTACCAGATACAATAGCACTGCCTTCACCGACAAATCGTACTTCATTGGCATTTTTCACTGCCTCAGAATATTCAGTGGCAGTTGTTGTTCCATTAGCACCTGTTGTTTTATCGGAAGACACAATCCAACCCATATTACGGATATCTCCGACTGTTGCTACTGTGTTATCCGTTACATTTGTATTCGTTAAATCTCGCAAACTATTTTTAGCTGGTTCTTTACCATTCACTGGATCAGCTTTATAATTCTCCAACTTGCTTGTCACATTATCCAATGTAGTAGGACTTGTTGTGCCTGTTTTATTAGCTTCAGGTGCTGGATTCACTAAGGATGTTTTTACAGGATTATTAGTTGTATTAATCGGATCGATAACATTACCCGCATCATCTACTGGCTTACCATCTTTATTCACCTTCGTACTTGGATTACCTTTAGCATCTAATGGTTGACCTTTATCGTTAACTTTGTAGAATTCATCTCCAATTTTAGATACTAGATTACCATCTTTATCAGTATAGGTAATCGGTAAACCTGTTACGTTATAAGTAACATTACTTGTCTTACCATCCACAGTAGATACTACAGCTGTAGTATTCACACCGTTTACAAAGTTCACTGTGTCATACGGTTTTACGAAATCCACCGCTGAACCATTACCTTGTAAATTCCAACCTGCGTTTAACACATCACCAACAGTAGCTGCATTTGCTGGATTTACTTGGTTAGCAGATGTTCCCAATGTTGGAGCTGCTTGTGATTTAGTAGCATTACTTGGGTTTGTCGCTGTGTTCGGAGCATCGCTATTTTGCGTATCAGGCAGATTAGATTTCACATTCGTAATATTGACTGGGTTTGTACCATCTTTGTCAGACACTTTGATATTACCATCATCTGTTTTAGATAATTTTGGTCCTTGATCTCCACCTACTTGAATAGTGTTGAAAGAAGGATTCTCTACCGTAGCAAATGTGATTTTACCGCTAGCATCATGTTTTACATCTAGGTTTTTACCAGCAATCATTTCTATAGTACTGCCTGCTTTAATGGATTCACCATCGGTAGTAACACCACTGCCTGCATTTCTTGTACCACCATTAGCACTCGCTTTCAATGTGAAAGCAGCATTATTCACAGCCTTAGCAACTGTATCTACAGTAGCAATTTTTCCTGCGTCAGCAGTTGGTACTTCCACGGTACCTTTTTTATCGCCTTGTTCAACAGCATTCACAGTACCTGTATTAACAGTAAGACCATCTTTACCTGTAGTGATTGTTTTATTATCAGTTTTAACTTTTAAGCCATCATCAGTTACTTCTAAAGACTGATCTGCTTTTTTTACTGCAACACCAGCATCAGTTACTTCTAAAGACTTATCTCCTGGTTTTACAGTAATTTTATTATCTGCAGTTTTTTCTAAACCTTTACCAGTGTTTACATTGTATTTAATTTTAGAGGTTACCTGATCTGTTGTCGTTTCTACGACAGCTGTTGTACCCTCACCATCAACAAAGTTCACAGTGTCATATGGTTTCACGAAATCTTTCGCTGCATCATTATTTTGTAAGTTCCAACCAGCGTTTAATACGTCACCTACTGTAGCTGCATTATTTTTGTTTACTTGGTCAGCTCCTGTTCCCAATGTTGGGGCTGTTGCGCTAGTCGTTGGTTCTGTACTATTCTGTTTAGCACCTTGTAAGTTTCCTGCTACATTAGTAATTGGGTTACCACCATTATTTAAACCATCTTTTGTTAAAGATACTGGTTGTTTACCATTAGTAACAGGTGTAATTGTTACACCGTCACCATTAATCGCTGTTGTATCGCCTGCTGCATTTTTGAATCCAGCACTTGTTAAATCAGTCAAATCTTTTTGTAAGGAATAGATAAAGTTTTTACCAACTTGTTTCACAGCCAAATTATTACCGGCTTTAAAAGTTACAGTCTCTCCAGCTTTGATTAATTCTACAGTAGCATCTGTCACTGTACCCTTATCATCCTGACCTGCTGTCGCTTTCCAGCCCATGGATTTTAAGGTGTTCACCAATTGATCAGCAGTGACTAATTTACCACCAGTCGTATTCGCTGTTGGCACGCCATCAGTTCCTGTTGTGAGGGTCGCTGTTTTTGGTTTTAATGTGATCGTATCATCTGCTGCACTCACTTCTAACAAAGTACCATCGCTAGATTTAACAGTAAAAGCAATCCCATTTTCTTTATTTAGCTCTTGTTTATTAGTTTCTGTAGCAGCATTATCACCTGTTTGGCCTTTTAATTGGATAGTATTATTCGCTAGCTTATGGAATTGACTACCGTTAATAGCATCTTTGGAGTCTGCAGAGATATCGCCATCTTTTACATTTGTAATTTTTACAGGTTCTGTACCATCTTTATCGGATACTTTAATAGAACCATCAGCTGCTTTAGCAAATTTAGGACCTTCACTACCACCTACTTGTACAGTATCGAAAGATACATTATCTTTTGTAGCAAAAGTAAATTTACTACCTGCTTGTGTAATCTTAATGTTTTTATCTGCTTCAAAAGTAACTTTGTCGCCTGCTTTCACAGCTTGATCCTTAGCTTCTGCCCCTAATTCACCTGCTGTTGTTTTTGCAGAGGTAGCAATCCAAGCCGCACTATTTACAGCATTTACCACAGAATCTACAGTAGCAATTTTACCTTTGTCACCATCTTTTACTTTCACAGTACCAGAATCAGTGCCAGTTGTAACAGATTCGATTACACCAGTATTTACTTTTAATCCATTAGTATCGTCAGTGGTAATCGTAGTACCATCTGTTTTAACTTTTAAGCCATCATTAGTTACTTCTAAAGACTTATCCGCTGTATTAACGGTTAAACCAGCATTTGTTGTTTTTAATGACTTATCCCCTGGGTTAACCTTAACTCCATCTGCTCCTACAGTTAAGGATTTGTCAGCTGCGCTCACAGTGATTTTGTTGGTCGCATCATCCTTTTTCAAGCCATCACCAAGGTTTACGCTGTATTTCACAGTAGATGTTTTACCATCTGCACTTTCTACAGTAGCTGTTGTGCCATCTCCATTAACAAAGTTCACAGTATCATAAGGCTTCACAAAATCTACAGCTTTGTTATTACCTTGTAAATTCCAACCTGCATTCAACACGTCAGATACAGTGGCTGCATTCGTCGGATTGACTTGATTTGCAGCATTCCCTAAAGTTGGCGCCGCTTGAGATGTAGTGGCATTACTTGCTCCTGTAGTAGCATCATTATTTTTAGTGCTCGGTAAATTACCTGCCACATTAGAAATCGCATTACCACCATTATTTAAACCTGCAGTCGTTAACGAAACAGGTTGTTTTCCCGCAGTTACTGGAGTGACTGTCACCCCAGCACCATTGATATCAGTCGTATCACCTGCATCATTTTTAAACTGAGCGCTTTTTAATCCCGTCAATTCTGGGTTCAAGGAGTACGTAAATTTAGATGTTACACGGGTTCCGGTTTGACGAGTTGGATCATCTGGATCTTCATACACTGGTCTAGATGCATCTTCTTGATGTAATACCAAATTATCGCCTACACGAATTTTCACTTCATCATTAAGGCGAATCTTATCGACATTGCCTGTAGCTGTTCCAGGGTTTTCTCGTGTCGTTGTTTTACCATTCGCAGAATGTACTTCAGTTCCTTTTGTAGCTAGCGCTCCATTTAATTTCAATACACCAGAGCTAGTTTTATCTTTTTCAGCCTCTACAGACCAACCATTAGACATACGTTTTGTAACGGAGTTCAACTGAGAACCATTAATAGCATCTGTGGAATCGTCCGCAATACGGCCAGCTGCTACGTTTTTCAATTGACGTTCTGCCCCTGGCGAGCCAAAAGATACTACGTCACCTTCAGACGTGTTTGAGCCACCTGCCCAATAGAATGTATAAGCTACCTTTTTACTGTCAAATGGAACAATATGGCCTTCTTCATCATAGGAAATATCTGTTTGACGAGTACCAATCGATCTAGAATCAGCTCTAGAACCTGTACCGATAGCCACCCCATTTTGCAGTTCAGAAATAGCACCTGTGCCTAGGGCCACACCACCTAATTTTGTGACACGAGCACCAGTACCAATGGCTGTCCCTAAATCACCAGTAGATAAGGAGTGAACCCCCATGGAAATTGATCCATGTCCATTTCTATTTGCCGGCAAAGAATAATCTAAGCGAGTTGTATTTAAGATGTCACCATTCGTTAATTCCCCATAGGCTTGTTGAATAAAACCAGATGTGTTTTCCATGACAACGGATCGTACAGTACGATCTGTTGGTACGCCACCAATCATTTCTGTTTTTTTCTCAGTTTTGATGAGAGCTTTTCCATCAGGACCTATTTTCTCTTTTTGGTAACTTACTCGTTGATTAGCTACCTCGGTAATTTCAGAACCACCGATCATAATAGAGGAATCACCTTGTGCCTGTGTTCCAAGACCCATAGCAATGGCACCTTGTTTACCAGAAGCAACCGCGCCTTGACCTACCGCAATATCTGCCTCTTTCGTTGCTTGTGCTAACTGACCTACTGCTACAGAGGCTTTTGTGGCCTGAGCATGATCACCTACAGCAACGGCGGATGTTTCCGCATTGGATCTGTAACCAGTAGCCACAGCTGCTTCTTTTGCACGCGCAGCGGTACCTGCAGCAACCGCATAATTACCCTGTGCTTCCGATCCCATACCGATGGCTACTGCTGCCTCAGCATTCGCTACTACAGAGGCTCCAGAACCGATCGCTGTAGCACCAAAGGCACCTTTTCTAACGATAGAGTTTGTACCAATCGCCACGCCCAACGGGGTGGTAGAGTGGGCTTGCATACCGATTACGGTTGAACCATCTTGACCATAGCTGGCTCGCCACGATCTATCTAGGCCTGCACCTACCAGTTCTTCATATTTCTTGCTAATTGTAATAGGTTGGCCATCTTTTCCTGTGCCAGGTGTTGTGGGTGCATCGTAATCATTTACAGTATTCGCTGGTCCACTAGTTGGATTTGCTGCTTTAAAATATTTCTTTCCATCATAGGCTTGAATATCGTTACCACCGATAACGATAGAACCCATACCGGCTACAGATTGCGCACCAATGGCTACCGATTGGTCCCCCATAGCACGAGTGTTACGACCTAAAGCTACACCTTCATTAATATCTACGCCTTGAAATGAGAAGAATCCAGGATTGCTGGCAGCTCCTGCATTATTATAATTACCTAATGTGCTAGTAGTACCGCCAAATGCTTTAACCAATACCTTATCGTTATCATCCGCATCCGTACCAACGCCAAGAGGTTTTCCATCAGCCCCTACGGAGCGATATCCTACCCCTGCACCAGCACCGATCGCGACTGAACTGTTAACGGCAGCATTAGTCCTATTAAGTCCTGTATAGGCATTCGTACCAATAGCCACACTACCGTCATCACCCCGTTGTCCCGTACTAGCATCATCTTTTTCATAATTACTTCTATTACTACCCGCACTTGCTTTAAAGCCAATGGCAACACTACGCCCCGCACCTTGGTCGCGACTTTTTGCATCCTTACCAATGATGATATCTCCCGCTTTTTTGGCAGCTGTTGAGTTACCAATTGCTATTGTATCATCTCCTTGTGCCTGTGCTTCCGAACCCAAGGCTAAGACCCCTGCTTTTTCTGCTTTCGCTAAGTAACCTATAGCAATTGTATTTTTATCAGTAGCTCTAGCCCCATATCCTAAAGCTGTAGCTCCTTCTTGATTCGCAAAAGCTGTTCCACCGACCGCTGTGGTGTACTTATTCGTTGATTTTGTACTACTACCTAAGGCAACACTAGATTCATTCGATGCATTTGCCTCTTTACCGATAGCAATGGAACTATCACCAGTTGCTTGACTTTTAGAACCTACTGCCACTGCTTGCTTATTACTTGCCTTAGTAAACAACCCAACAGCAACTGACTGGTCACTAGTAGATGTAGATTCAAACCCTAGGGCAATTGCACTGTCTCCTGTAGATTGTGCTCCTTTACCTATGGCTACAGTATTGTTATGCTGAGCCTTTGTTCCTGCTCCCAAAGCTACAGCGTTTTGTCCCGTTGCATTCGATTGTTCTCCAAAAGCAACACTATTACCTCCCCCTGAGCCTGGCTTATTTAGATCCGCACTGACTGTACTTGTCATCACTGGACTCACCGCCATAGCCATGGCAGCAGAGCTAATGACAATAGCCTTCGCCTTATTACGACCCACTCGTTTTGCTAATTCTGATACAACAACGTAGCAGCCTTTCGTTTTACTCCACACAACTTTATAAATACGATTTAATGCCATTTACTTTCTCACCTTTCATTGATCATCTATACCCATATAATTTTACTATCATTACTGTCTTGTATATAGGAAACACAAAAAAACCATAGTTTCTATCTCTTTTTAAATTATAGCTCATAAACTATGGTATTGTTATCTTCTACTGATAAAACTAATATAAGATATATTAGCAAACTTAAACTAGCACTCTAGTTTCCTTCATTGACTAATATACCTATATTACATTATGCATAAAATTATATACAACAAATAAAAAGAATACAAGCCATTTATAATATGCATATTAAATTAGTATAGATTGATTTTATCCTAGAAATACAAGTATTTCAAAACAGTACTCTATGTATGTATTTTTATTCCTAATTATATATTTTATTACAAGAAAGAAGATTAATTTACATATTATTTGAATATTTATAAATGAATTTATACAGACTTGAAAATCACATTATATATATTAGTTTCTGCTATTTTATCTTAAATATACCTAAAATGCATAGGATTTACTACTTCATTCTTTTATTGCATCATGTATTCATATAGTATTACACAAAAATGCTCATTCTATGCACAGAATTTACTTACTATACTACATTAAAATTATGCTAAGATAACCTTTTTCACTCTTTATCCTTTTTTACTGTATTCACAAACTGAAAAACGATGCCTTTATAGCCCCCTCTACTCCTAAGGAGCGTAGTTATGAGTAGCAGCCTTTGTGGCGCCCCTTACTGACCAAATTACGAAAATGCAAGAAGAGCACGACATGTTCCGGAGCAAACCTAACCACTATATTAGTTCGTGTCGGAATATGTCGTGCTCTTCCCTTTGCCCTATTTAGTTAAGATGCCACAAGGCTGCACAGCATCACAAAAGACGATTGTATTGTACCTATAACCTGTGCTATAATAAAGGCAACAAAAGAAGAGCCATCAACGTGTAGCTGGCGTTAGGCTCATCTCGAAAAAACAGAAATATGAGATTGCCTAACGTGTTAAGGTGTATGAGACCTTATACGTTAGGCTTTTTCATTGTCTACTTAAGTAGATCAACGAGCTGAATTACTAAACCAGCAATAGAAACCATCAAAGAGATTTTCTCATACTTAGTCATAGCAACCACCTCCTCCCATAATAGGAAGAGATGAGCCTAACAACACGTTAATGACTCTTGTAATTTTATTATAACATAATCTATTCGTACTGTTTATATTGACTTAACGCCATTTCTAACAGCAAACTAAGCAAAGCGCAAGTTTGCAACTGACATCCCCTCAAGCTCCCTTTTCCCAAAGGAACGCAGTTAGGCGTAGCAGCCTTTGTGGCGCCCCTTACTAACCAAATTACGAAAATGCAAGAAGAGTACGACATGTTCCGAAGCAAACCTAACCACTGTATCAGTTCGGGTCGGAATATGTCGTGCTCTTCCCTTTGTCCTATTTAGTTAAGACGCCACAAGGCTGCATAGCATCATAAGAGACGATACAAAAGACGATTGTATTACACCTATAACCTATGCTATAATTAAGACAACAAAAGAAGAGCCATCAACGTGCAGCTAGCGTTAGGCTCCTCTCAGAAAACAATACAACTGGATTAGCCTAATGTGTTAAGGTGTATGAGACCTTATACGTTAGGCTTTTTCATTGTCTACCTAAGTAAATCAATGAGCTGAATTACTAAACCAGCAATAGAAATCATCAAAGAGATTTTCTCATACTTAGTCATAGCAACCACCTCCTCCCATAATAGGAAGAGATGAGCCTAACAACACGTTAATGACTCTTGTAATTTTATTATAACATAATCTATTCGTACTGTTTATATTGACTTAACGCCATTTCTAACAGCAAACTAAGCAAAGCACAAGTTTGCAAATGACAGAGGAATACCGTTAGGCGCAGCATCCTTTTTGACCTTCCTTACTGCCTAATTCACACAAACACAAGAAACGATTGTATTGTACCTATAACCTGTGCTATAATTAAGACAACAAAAGAAGAGCCATCAACGTGCAGCTGGCGTTAGGCTCATCTCGAAAAAATGTTTAGAACGAAACGGCCTAACGTGTGAGGTAGTCAGACCTCTTTACGTTAGGCTTTTTCATTATCTACTTAAGTAGATCAATGAGCTGAATTACTAAACTAGTAATAGAAATCATCAAAGAGATTTTCTCATACTTAGTCATAGCAACCACCTCCTCCCATAATAGGAAGAGATGAGCCTAACAACACGTTAATGACTCTTGTAATTTTATTATAACATAATCTATTCGTACTGTTTATATTGACTTAACGCCATTACTAACAGCAAACTAAGCAAAGCGCAAGTTTGCAAATGATAGAGGAACGCCATTACGAGTAGCAGCCTTTGTGGCGCCCTTTACTGACCAAATTACGAAAATGCAAGAAGAGCACGACATGTTCCGGAGCAAACCTAACCACTGTATCAGTTCGGGTCGGAATATGTCGTGCTCTTCCCTTTATCTTATTTAGTTAACACCGCCACAAGGCTGCATAGCGTCACAAGAGACGTCTTAGCCTAAGATCGCTTTCATATCTTCTTCTGGTGTTGTAATCGGATGTAAGTTGAATTTTTCAACTAAGATGCCAAGTACTGTGCCGGACAAGAATTTTGGCAAGGATGGTCCGATGTAGATGTTGCGGATGCCTAAGGACAATAATGTTAATAGGATACATACCGCTTTTTGTTCGTACCAAGACAATACTAATGTCAATGGTAATTCGTTTACGTCACATTCAAAAGCGCCTGCTAATGCTACCGCTACTTGGATCGCAGAGTATGCATCGTTACATTGCCCCATATCTAGGATACGAGGCAAGCCACCGATTTCACCGATGTTAAGGTCGTTGAAACGATATTTACCACATGCAAGAGTCAATACCATAGTATCTTCTGGAGTTTGTTTTACGAACTCAGTGTAGTAGTTACGGCCTACTTTAGCACCGTCGCAACCGCCTACCAAGAAGAAGTGTTTGATAGCGCCAGCTTTTACTGCATCAATTACTTTGTCAGCTACGCCAAGTACTGTACCATGACCGAAACCAGTTGTTACTTCTGTACCGCCGTTGATACCAGTGAATTGTTGTGGCTCTTTGTAACCGCCTAATTCAATAGCACGCTCGATAACTGCAGAGAAATCTTTTGTACCATCTTCGTTGTGTTCCACATGACCACAGCCATCGAAACCAACCATGTCAGTTGTGAAGATGTTCTTAATGTATGTTTGTTTTGGTGGCATAATGCAGTTTGTTGTGAACAAGAATGCACCTGGAACGCCATCAAATTCTTTTTGTTGGTTTTGCCATGCAGTACCGAAGTTACCTTTCAATTGAGGATGTTTTTTCAATTCAGGGTACGCATGACATGGAAGCATTTCACCATGTGTATAGATGTTAACGCCTTTGCCATCAGTTTGTTCCAATAACATTTTAAGGTCATGTAAATCATGGCCTGTTACTACGATGAAAGGACCTGGTTCTACTGTTAAAGGTACAGTTGTTGGAACTGGAGTACCGTATGTAGTTGTATTTGCTTTGTCTAACAACGCCATGCAAGCAAGGTTGATGCCACCGAATTCCATCAATAGGCCTAACCATTCTTCTGCGCTGTGGTCTTTCGCCATTTCTACAAGGCCTTTTACGAACCAAGCGTCAACTTCTGGATCGTTATAGCCCAATACTGCTGCATGCCATGCGTACGCAGCCATACCACGCATACCTAATAACAATGTGGAACGTAAGGATACGATGTCTTCATGACCTTTCCACAATTCTTCCCAATCAAAGTTAGGAATATTAGCATCTAATTTGTTGTGCGCATTGTTGATCACATCGATAAACTCTTGTACACGATCTTCGGAGAAGTTTACGTTTGTTACGCACATGAATAAACCACGTTTTAACAATTGTACGTTTTCTAACGTTACTTCTGTAGCTTGCATTGCACGAGCTAAACCGATCAACGCCGCTGTTAATTCGTCTTGTAAATTTGCAACCGGGGCTGTTTTACCACATACACCTTGTACTGTACAACCATTTGGTTGCGCTGTTTGTTCACATTGGAAACAGAACATACTCATAATAACCTCCTTGGGAACTTTGCCCATAAACATGTTTCCTACAACATACTTTGTTTTAGATATCGTTTCTATACACAACCATCCTACAACAGGAGTGCATAGCATTATCTTGTTATCTATGCATTTAGTATAGTATACTGAAAGCAGAAAAAACGTATCCTTGGCTACATTTTATATAGTTTTCCCTATACTTTTATTCATGCTATAATGAAAGTACAGAAATAAAGCATACTCTCTAATTTAACGGAGGTCCTATGTCGACATTACATCCTACATTAGAAACATACATGAATACGATTCAACAATCCCCCTTATGCGCATATATTACACCAGAAAATTTATCACTTTTTTTATCCCATGCAAATGTGAAGGTGCAAAGTTTCAAAAAAAACTCCTTCATCGCCATCGCCGGTGATCCTATGGAAGGCATTGGCATCTTATTAGAAGGTCGTGCTTTGTTAACGCGAGAAAACATGTTAGGACAACGAACTATCGTAACAGAGCTAGAGCCATCCTCTATGTTCGGGGAAGCCTTGCTCTTTAGTAACCATCCTCTGTGGCCTGCTACGATTGAAGCCACAAAAGATGCGATCGTTTTGTTTTTACCGATTGAAACTTTTACCAAAGCATTTCCGGACTGTCAAACTTGCCAAATCCAATTGCTCACGAACCTCATGCACGACCTATCCGAAAAGGCTATGCAACTGACCCGCAAAGTACATTATCTATCTCTCAAAGGGATGCGCGAGAAAATTTTTGCCTACTTTATGGACCTTCACCGAGTGCAAAAAAAGAACATCCTCACCTTGCCACACAATCGGCAAGAAATGGCAGATGTCCTCAACGTAAGCCGCACTGCACTCAGTCGCGAACTGGGACGTTTACAAGACGAACGGATTATCCAATTCCACGGCAAAGAAGTAGAGTTAGTGGATATTGAAACCATCGAAGATTTTTCATTTTAATATAAAAGGATGCTGCCTTAGCAGCGTCCTTTTTTCCTTCTAAACTGACACTTCTCCTACGTAAATTCTGCATCTATTAACATAAAATCCCCTACCGCATCCGATTCTTTCGTCCGGAAGTGTAGGGGATTATTGTATTCAATTTTATTCCTAGTGTCGTCCAGAAGTATCAAACCAAGGAGATACATCAAATTGTTCGTGAATAGTAGCACGTACCATAGCACTGCCCAAATAAATACCTAGCAAAGTGAGATGCAAGCGACTAAGCGGTGCTCGATCATAAATATGACTAAAATCCACTAATAATGGAGAGATACGTTCCAATACTTCATCAAACGATGTACTATCCCAATCAACGGCCTTACCAAAAGCAAGACGAGTTAACCCATTTTGGATACTAATATCTGTGAGTCCAGCTCGCTTGAATAAGCTAGGCAACATATATTCATCCACAGCCATCAATTTCAATAATGAAGAGTTAATACTTTCTACGACAATAGGCATCTTCACTGGCGTATCTTGTACTATGAAAGCTAATTCTTCATGGCTAAATCCACGGTAATCAAATACAAGAGGATAGGAATTTCTCATAATTTGTTGGAATGACAAGGTTTCCCCAAAAGAGATACAACGCAAATATTCTAATTGTTGATACATATCTTCTTTTCGTGGCAAATCGCTCATGAATGGTTCAATATACTTTTCCAAATAATGGCGGAAATTTTCTACTGAATAGTTATTAGAATTTTTAGAATATTGTACGATCAATGAGATAGCTAATGCTTGCAAATGTCCCACTTGTAAATGTACTAAACTCTTCAATGCATCAACAGCTACCAAATATAATGTGCTAGATTGAGGTTGTTCCAGTACATCTTTGAAAGTTTCTAAGAGAATTTCTTTCATCCACTCAGTAGAATTCGCTACATACGCCTTTTGTACATGTAATAAACTTTCTTGCAAAGCTATATTTTCAAATAAATGCGTAGCTTCTTCCTCTGATTCAGTATCTAATTGCGCCAATATGGCTTCTGTAATCTCAGTAACCTTTTCTTCAGATTCAGGATTTAAAATACCGAATGCAGATTTATATTGAGCTACCGCTTTATCTAGTAATGTTTGCTCTTTTACAGCTAGTTTAATAGACGCCTCTGGTTGAGCCTCTATCGTCTCGGTAATCATACGTTCCGTTACTTTTGGCATAATTCTAGTCGCATCTTCTGCTTCTTCCGGCGGTTGTTCTTTCACAGCACGGACTAATTCTTCTGAGACTATACCTTCTGCAAAATCATCTTCCACAGGATCTACGGATAGTTCTTCTTCTCGAAGAGCATAAGGATTTTGAAATGTCCTTCTTTGGTGTTCATAAGGATCATCACATGATAACGAATCCACTATTTTGTTATTAGTACTTCCTTTCTTATCGCGAAATAAGAAATAGCAACATAAAAGAAATAGACAAATCACTCCTAAAATAACCACATACGGTCCATATCGCAATGAAAGTTCTATTAATCCATCCATAGAAAATCCTCCTAGTTATACTGCAATGTTATCTGTCTTTACTATCCTTATTATACCGATTTATGTATATCTTTAAAAGTACTATTCATACTTTTACCTATAAAAAAGGAACTACCCTTAGGTAGTTCCTAGCGTGGTGGACGATGACAGGATCGAACTGCCGACATCCTGCTTGTAAGGCAGGCGCTCTCCCAGCTGAGCTAATCGTCCATATGGTGACCCGTGGGGGAATCGAACCCCCGATACCGCCGTGAAAGGGCGGTGTCTTAACCGCTTGACCAACGGGCCATGTTGTAAGTGGTGACCCACCCGCGACTCGAACGCGGGACACCCTGATTAAAAGTCAGGTGCTCTGCCAACTGAGCTAGTGGGTCATGATAGTATACTAACCGAAAGTAAGTTGGCTCCTCGAGTAGGACTCGAACCTACGACCGATCGGTTAACAGCCGATTGCTCTACCTGCTGAGCTATCGAGGAATAATACAAGAGTTATTATATAGCACTTTCATATAAAATGCAAGCATTTTTTATATATTTTAAATTTTCACTTCGTGTAAATCAATTGTATTTGCTAAAAACTCGGAATTATCTATCTTGCTAGATTGCATAGCATCTTCGATGGCTTCGCACATTAACTCCGCAGCCAAAGTGCCTACCACATTCACATCAGCCACTATAGGCTTACTTGTACCACACAGGCTTTCGCTGACAACAGAATGTTCACAATGGGCAACACCATTTCCATCTTCTGCATCAACTGCTGTACTAGGACAATGTGTACCGCTACGGCCTCTCATGCTTTCAGTATCCACTGAGAACGCATAGATAGTGTCTCCATCAGACAGAGTTCCTACAGGTCGAATGGACCGTGCATAGCCATTAGTAGCTATCATAGCAATCTTGGTTAGTTCACCTTTATGAAAGGCTGCATTCGTCACGATAGCACCGATGGTAGTATTTCCTTTTTCCATACCTAGGCCCGCTTCACACGGGGAGTTACCATCCTGTAAAGTTTCGTTCCTCATCTTAGATTTCACAAATTTACCTAATAGAGGTTTACTTTCACTACGTCCCTCATATTGGTCAAACATCAACTGACAAGCATCCAATATGTTCTGGCGCCCTTCGTCCATGACGCCCCTTAAGGCATGTCCATGACGATCATACACATTGCCGAAGGCATTCACCACCACGACGGCGCCCACTACGAGGTTCCCTAGTTTCGCCGCCGCATAACCAATGCCACCCTTCATAGCCCGTTCCATGCCACATACCTTACCTACGGTAGCTCCTGTACCAGCCCCCACATTGCCAGACATAGGTTCTGTGCTTGTGAAAGTCCTTTCACAAGCATCACGGGCCATCTCTACCGTAGGGCGTGATTTTGGATTGCCATAGGATAAATCGTAAATATCACTTTGGCAAACAATTGGAACCACCCCATAAGCTGTGGGAAATCCAATATTCCGTGCTTCTAAAGATTGCATCACCCCATCGCTGGCACATAGCCCAAAGGCGGATCCTCCGCCTAGGACCAAGGCATTCACTGGAGTTGGCGCTGTCGTCGGATCGAGGACACCGCTTTCACGGGCCGCAGGACCACCACCACTGATGTGCAGCCCCCCTTGAGCCGCCTGAGGAAAGCGCAATACGGTCAAACCCGTTTTACCTACAGCATCTGTAGCATTTCCTACCTTTACAAAATCTATTTCATTCCATGTTATGCGTTCCATCGTCATTTACTGCTCCTTTCTTCTCGTTTTTTTGCACTGAGTATCCTAAATGTGTACAAACTGTCTACTTTGAATTGTAATTTCATTAGATTTGCTTGTTAGACTGCTTTTCAATTTACCTACATTAGATATCAATCCCATGGAATTTAAACCTTTCTACTAACAGGCATCACCTGTATATCTACCACCAGTATTTCATAGGCACCAAAATCTGACTCAGGTTTCTAACATACGCCATACCATTCCAATGTATATCCTAAACATACCCCCATCATAGCACAAACAGGTACCTCTTTCTACTAGAGATACCTGTTGATCAGTACTATACGAACTATGTTCGCATAGATTAGTTGTGCGCTTCTACTTTCAAAATGGCTTCTGTAAGCAATTCTTCTGTTACTACATAAGGGCTGATGACCACATCACGAACGGAGGATGCTTTTTTCACGATCATTGGGATATGTTCTTTTGTTAATCCCATATCTGAAAGTTTCGTAGGCCATCCAATTTGACGATACACAGGTAACCAGCGACCTAACTCCTCATCTTGCTTGTCTGCTGCAAACAACACTAATAAGCCATAGGCTACCATTTCACCGTGAAGGTGGTGTTCTTCCGTATGAGGGTCTTCGGCGCAACCATAACACACAGCATGAGCAATGGTACTATTGAAATCTCCTGGCATGCAACCAGATACAATACCTGTGGTCAGTACAACGGCCATCACCAATTCATCAAAAAGACGATTGCGTTCCCCTTGCTCATTAGCAGTAAGAGCTTCACGACCATGTGCGAAAATTGGTTCTGCACACATCTTGGATAACGACAAGCCTACTTGTACGTTATAAGACAAGTCACGACCACGTGTAGCCATATGCGTTTCATAATGCTTCGCTATGGTATCACCCATACCTGCCCAGAAATATTGACTTGGGGCTTTCACCAAAATGTCTGCATCAATGAATGTATGCACGGCAGGACGTTTTAGGAAAGCTACGCTATCAAAAGTATGGTCCAAAGTATAAATGGCAATCGCCTCCGATGTGGCTGCACAAGTAGCAGCAATGGTAGGCACTGTGATCACCGGAATATCCCCTAATTCAATACTCGTTAATTTTGTGGTATCTAAGGCTTTACCACCACCCACACCGATGAGGAAGTCAGCCTCTCGCAAGGATTGCTTTTTCGCTAGTTCATTCGTTACAGCGTACGTACATTCACCGCCAAAATGTACCACTTCTAGCACCTCAACCCCTGCATTTTCTAAGGCTGGTTGCAAGAAAGGTAACGCTACAGATAACGATGTATCTCCACCGATAATAACAGTTTTCTTACCTAATTGTTTTGTATAGTCCCCGATAGTATCAAAAATTTCATGTCCCCCAAAGCTATAGCTTGGTAATGTATGTACAGGTCTCATCCAATCATCCTTTCTATGAGTCCATTTAGGGCGTACCATTGTATGTTAAAACGTAATACAAAGTATTATAGGACGATTGAAAGGAAATTGCAATCACTATAGGAGATGTGTATATATAGTGCTATGGTTATATGTGATTTCTATGAATATCTCAGCACACCCGATTCACAGGCTCCCCTTTTAGGAATGCCACAATATTATCCATCACGATATGAGCCCGTGTAACAAATGCTTCTTGGCTCGCAAAGGCAATGTGTGGTGTTAATACTGTACGAGGTGCATCGCATAATGGATGGTCTGTTGGGATTGGCGGTTCTACTTCAAATACATCGATGCCTGCGCCACGTAATTTACCGGCATGCAAGGCTTTCGCCAAAGCTTCGTTATCCACCACAGGTCCACGCGCCGTATTGATTAACACGGCTGTATCTTTCATCATATCAATGCGTTTCGCATCGATTACATGGCGTGTCTCTTCTGTTAATGGTACATGTAAGGATAGAATATCTGCTTCTTGTACCACTGTGTCTAGGTCTGTAAAAGTAATCCCTTCTGCCACTAGTTCCGGTTTTTCTGAACGGTTATAGGCGATGACCTTGCAGCCAAAGGCTTTTGCAATGCGTGCCACCGCACTACCGATTGCGCCTGTTCCCACGATACCAAAGGTTTTTCCATACAATTCAAATCCAGGTAGTCCATCTTTGGTACCGCCTGTCCGTGTGCGACCATCGCAAGGCAATACATTACGAAGTACGGAAATGGCTAATCCAAACACCAATTCTGTAACGGCTTGTGTGGAATAGCCTGCCGCATTGCTCACAATGATACCTTTTTCATGACATGCCTCCAAATCAATATGGTCTACTCCTGTGAAAGCCACTGAAATAAACTCCAACTTTGGACATTGGCGAATGATCTCACCTGACAAAGGTTGATTCGCCAAGATAATGATAGACGCCTGACGAACACGGTCCAATAATTTTATTTGATTGGTTTCCTTTGTGCCGTATACGACTAGTTCATAGCCTTCTGCCTTGAAAGGCTCCGCTAGGGATTGTAACAATGTTTCGGATACTCCTAATGGTTCCATCACAACAATTTGTTTCATGAGATAACCTCACTTTCATACTTAGTATACAGGTATTAGTTAGTCAAACTACGTACCGGCGCCGGAATACGACCACCACGGCGAATGAACTCTTCCGAACTAAATGGATGCACTTTTATAATCGGTGCATATCCCAAGAGTCCACCAAACTCTACAATATCTCCTACGGTCTTATTTGGTACAGGAATGAGTCGTACCGCGGTAGTTTTATTATTAATCATACCGATAGCTGCCTCGTCTGCAATGATAGCTGAGATAGTGGCTGCCGACGTATCCCCAGGGACAGCAATCATATCTAGTCCCACAGAGCAAACACAAGTCATAGCTTCTAATTTATCTAAGGACAAACTGCCTAATGTAACCGCATCAATCATGCCCTTATCTTCACTGACAGGAATGAAAGCACCACTTAATCCACCTACGTGAGAAGATGCCATAAGGCCACCTTTTTTCACAGCATCGTTCAACAAGGCCAAAGCTGCCGTAGTACCATGGGTACCGCACGCTTCTAACCCCATTTCTTCTAGCACATGTGCTACAGAGTCCCCTACGGCAGGTGTGGGTGCTAAAGAAATATCAATAATACCAAATTGTTTATTCAATCTACGTGATGCCTCTTGTGCTACTAATTGTCCCACACGAGTAATTTTGAAAGCTGTCCGTTTAATCGTTTCCGCTACTACATCAAATGGTTCACCTTTTACAGATTCCAAAGCATGTTTTACTACTCCGGGACCACTGACGCCAACACTAATTGTTGTCTGACCTTCTGTGACCCCATGGAAAGCCCCTGCCATGAACGGATTATCTTCTACAGGATTGCAGAAAATCACTAGCTTCGCACAACCCAAAGCATCTCTATCGGCTGTGAGACGGGCTGTTTCTTTCACAATGTGTCCCATGTCAGCCACTGCATCCATATTGATGCCTGCCTTTGTAGAACCGATGCCTACAGAGCTACATACAATATCTGTCGTCGCTAACGCTTCAGGAATGGAAGCTATGAGCTTGCGATCTCCCTCTGTATACCCTTTCGACACCAAAGCAGAGAAACCACCGATGAAATTTACACCTACTGCTTTTGCTGCTTGATCTAAGGCACGAGCGATGGACACATAGTTGGGTAAGTTGGAGGCACCACCAATTAAAGAAATTGGTGTCACAGAAATACGTTTATTAATGATAGGTACTCCTAGTTCACGCTCTAAATCTTCCCCTGTTTTCACTAAATATTCTGCTTCCTTCGTAATATGGTCATAAATACGAGTGCACATACGCTCCCCATCTTCCGAGATACATCCTAATAGGCTAATCCCCATCGTGATGGTCCGCACATCTAACTTATTATCTTGAATCATCCGATTCGTTTCTAAAATATTTTCAATACTTAACATAGGTACCCTCGCTTATCCCACTCGATGCATGCTTAAAAAGATGGCTGCATTTTGCGCTAAAATTTGAACCCCTAATCGTTCTCCTTCTGCGGCTAACGCTTTTTGGATACCACTTAAATCAGCGGAGTCACTGACCTCACACATCATGATCATATTAAAGATACCATCCAAAATAGTTTGGTTAATGGATACTACATTTACTTCATTGTCCGCTAACACACGAGTCACTCCCGCAATAATACCTACTCTGTCTTGCCCTACCACTGTCACAACTAATTTCATATTTTCATCTCCTATCAAATACGTATCCAATTGTAGTTTCATTATAAATTATAGTCATTCAAATTTCAACGAATATATAAAGTTCTTGACTTTCACTATAAACTATGAAATAATAGTACGATTTGTGAAACAAGGAGGTTCCTATGGCAGATGATCGTTTAATTGTAGCCTTAGATGTGTCCTCACTAGAGGAGATGAAATCCATCGTAACATCCTTAGGCGATTCCGTCAGCTATTATAAAGTTGGTATGGAATTATTTTATGCAGCAGGTGAACAAACTGTAGCATTTTTACGGGACCACAATAAATCCGTATTTCTTGACTTGAAGTTACATGATATTCCAAATACGGTAGCCCATGGTATTAAATCATTAACTCGTTTGGGAGCAAAATTAATCACTATCCACAGTCAAGGTGGCAAAGTGATGATGGAAGCGGCTATGAACGCCGCCAAAGAACAAGCTGCTGAACTAGGCATTGAGCGTCCTAAACTATTGGCGATTACAGCGCTAACCAGCTTTGATGATGAAAACTGGTCCGCTATTGGTGGTTCTTTACCAATTTCAGACCATGTAGTAAAACTAGCTAAACTAGCTAAAGAGGCTGGTGTAGATGGCGTTGTGGCTTCCCCATTAGAAGCGAAACTAATTCGTGAAGCCTGCGGAGAAGATTTCTTAATCGTCACACCAGGTATCCGTCCATCGTTTGCCGCTACTAACGACCAAAAACGTATTGCTACCCCTAGTAGCGCTTTACAAGATGGGGCCTCTCGCATTGTGGTAGGACGACCAATTACACAAGCAGAAAATCCACAAGAAGCAGTTCGTTTAATTGTTGAGGAAATGGAGACAGTTTAAAAATGATGACAGAAGAGAATGTAAAACAATTATTGATCGACACACAAGCTATTTTAGAAGGACATTTCTTGCTAACATCTGGCCTTCACAGCCCTATGTATGTAGAAAAATTTAACGTCTTATCTCATCCAAAATATACAGAACAATTATGCCAAGAGTTAGCTCGTCGTTTTGAAGATCAAAATGTAGAGCTTGTGATCGGACCTATGACTGGTGGCATCTTATTGGCTCACGAAGTAGGTAAAGCCTTAGGCACTCGTGCTATCTTTACAGAACGAGAAAAAGGTAAAATGACATTGCGTCGTGGTTTCCGCATTGAAAAAGGACAACGTGTTCTTATCGTAGAAGACATCGTAACCACAGGCGGATCCGTTCGTGAAGTAGTAGATGTTGTAAACGAAGCTGGCGGTGAAATCGTTGGCGTAGGCCTTCTTGTAAACCGCAGCGGTGGTAAAGCAGACTTTGGTGTGCCAAAAGAAAAAGTACAAGCCTTGTTGAACTTAACAGTACCAACATTTGAAGCTGATGCATGCCCACTTTGCCAAAATGGCACACCGATGACAGAACGTGGTAGTAAACATATTAAATAAAACTCTGATATATACCTAAATAGGTCCCCGTCTATTGTAAAATAGACGGAGGACCTTTCTTCTTTAGTAAAACCTATACAAAGCACAAAAAAGGAACTATGCAAAAATCATTCGATCTTGTATAGTTCCTTTTCTCATATACCGTTACAATCTATGTTTCCATCTGACTATCTAGTTATGATAACAACATCTAGCTCTCTAGTAAATATTACATCATCTAAGATGAGCAGATAGGGCAGATATATTAACCGTTATATCCTTTAATTTTTAATGCTTCTACTAAACGACGCAATGCCACCATGTACGCAGCCAATCTTGGGTATACTTTAAACTCTTCTTGCATAGCCCATACTTCTTCAAAGCTTTTTTTCATGTTCTTCGCTAATTTTTCGTTTACTTCTTCTTCAGACCAGTAGAAGCCAGCTTTATTTTGTACCCATTCATAATAGGATACCACCACGCCTCCGCCATTCGCTAATACGTCTGGCAATACAGGAATACCTTTTTCAAAGAAGTATAAGTCTGCATCTTTCGTTAATGGTCCGTTAGCACCTTCCAAGATTAATTTCGCTTTTACATCTTTCATATTGGCTTCGTTCACTTGGTTTTCTAAGGCCGCTAAGTATAGCACGTCTACGTCCAATAACAATAAATCTGGATTAGGGATTCTTGTCATACCTGACTCCTCGTAGCCTTCTAAAGAACGGCCATGAGAGTTTGCATATTCGTAAGCTTTTTCTACATCGATGCCGTTTGCATTGTACAGAGATCCATGTACATCACCGATGGCAACGATTTTAGCACCTTCACGATGCATCAACAAAGCACCAACAGATCCTACATTACCAAAACCTTGTACAGCAATCGTCAAATCTTTAATAGATTTACCTTGTTTTTCCAAGTAGGAAAGTAATGTAAACATACAGCCACGACCTGTTGCTTCATTACGACCTAAAGAACCACCGATGGCTAATGGTTTACCTGTTACGATCCCTGGTGTCCATTGACCAGTTAACGCACTGTACTCATCGACAATCCAAGACATGATTTGCGGATTTGTGTTCACATCAGGAGCTGGCACATCTCGTTCTACTCCAATGATAGGAGCAATTTTACGAACGAAACCACGTGTTAAACGTTCCAACTCTCTTGCACTTAGTTTTTTCGGATCTACCTTGATGCCGCCTTTGCCACCACCATATGGTAAATGAGCAATGGCATTTTTGATGGTCATCCACGCACCTAAAGCGCGCACTTCATTTTCATCTGCATCTGGATGAAAGCGAAGACCACCTTTAGATGCGCCAAGAACGGAGCTATGTTGGCAGCGGTAGCCAGTAAATACTTCCACATGTCCATCATCCATTTGTACTGGAATAGCCACGTTCATTTCACGTTCAGGGTGACGCAACACTTCATAGTCATTGCGTGGAATGCCCAATGTGTCCGCTGCTAAGTCTAATGTTTGCAGCATATTTTCATAAGGGTTGTAATTTGCCATAATACCACCTCGTTTTACATATAAATAGAATGTGTATATCCTAATAGTAACACAACTCATTCCTTATGACTATAAATTTTCAAAAAATCCTACTTATTTTATAGGTAAGTTAAAACTTTAAAAACACTATTGTAAAAAAGAAGCTGATTCTATCATGAGTCAGATAGAATCAGCTGTTCTTTTGCATTGAAAAATTGTCGACAACTCAAGTATCCTGCTATAGCAATGGCAATGGATATGGTTGAAAAGGACATGAAAATGACGATAATCTGGTATTTAATGGCCTCCATAGGACTCATGCCTGCTAAGATTAAGCCTGTCATCATCCCCGGTAAGGACACAATACCCAAGGTTTTCGCACTATCAATGGTAGGTTGCAAACTAAAGATAAGAGCTGCTCGCAAGATGGCTTTACAAGCTTGCATAGGCCTAGCCCCTAAAGCTAACTTAATCTGAATCTCTTGTTGACGACTCTTAAAGCTAGTTGTAATTTGGCGGAAACATAGTCCTACTGCCACCATAGCGCCCGACATGACCATACCACCTACGGGAATCATCTGATAGGGAGTAAAAGATAAGACATTTGCACTCAACAATACCACTAAAGTAATGATGGCACCAATGCCAATACTAATACCTGCAATCCACGATGCACGCCGGATTCCTACGCCACGTTTACCCCCATTGATAGCGGCACTAATCAGCATCACCAGTAATACACCCCCCGTAAAGAGCGGATGGTCGGCACCAAAGATGAAATGGAGTACATAGCCTACCACCACTAGTTGCACTACTGCTCGCAAGGCACTATGTAAGATTTCTACCTCTAATCGCATTTTTTGCTGATAGGATACGATGACAGCCATGGCGATGAGTACTGTTGCCATCAACAAGGACTCATTCGATAAAGCATTAAAGCTCCCCATGTAGCACCTCACAATCTGCAATATGACCATCTTTCACGGTGATACGACGTTGCCCCATACGAACACTTTGGTCTAGATTATGGGTCACCTGTAACAAGGTTAAGCCTTCTTTATGCAACTGCATAAGACCTTGTTCTACCCACTCCGTATTTTCTGTGTCCAAGGCAGACGTCACCTCATCTAATAACAACACGTCAGGGGCAAACAGCAAACTACGAATCAAGCAAATTCGTTGCATTTCACCACCTGATAACTCTGTATTAGACTTCTCTAACAACTGTAGATCCATATGAAACAAATCGAATAGGTCTTTGATTCTTATTTCGTCAACAGCACGACCTCGCATGGTGAAAGGAAATACTAAATTACCCCGCACCGTTTGTCCAAACAGGTAAGGTTGTTGGAAACAATACGCCACTCGTTGGCGATACTCCGTCGGTGCATAGCTTTCTACAGGTCTACCATGAAAGAAAATCGTGCCTCCCGTAGGAGATATCAAGGAGCTAGCCAATTTTAATATCGTACTCTTACCGCTCCCAGAAGGACCTACGATGGTAATACTTTCACCAGCGTCGACAGAAAAAGAAATATCCTTTAAAATCTGACGACCATGCATCTCTAAAGAGATATGTTCAAAATGTAATACTGACATACTATACGCTCGCCACACACATTATAAATCGATAACTAGTTCTACTGGGCAATGGTCAGATCCAAAAATATCTGCATGGATTTTCGCCTCTTGGATTTTATCAGCAATGCTGTTGGATACTAAAAAGTAGTCAATTCTCCATCCTACGTTCCGTTCACGAGCTTTGCCCATGTAAGACCACCAGCTATAGGCATCTACCGCATCAGGGTATAAATAGCGGAATGTATCTGTAAATCCAGCCGCTAGTAGTTCTGTCATTTTTTCACGTTCTTCATCACTGAAACCAGCATTTTTACGGTTAGTTTTCGGGTTTTTCAAGTCGATTTCTTGGTGCGCTACGTTAAGGTCACCACACAGAATTACCGGCTTTTTCGCATCTAATGCTAATAAATACTCACGGAATGCCACTTCCCATTCCATGCGGTACTCCAAGCGAGCCAATTCACGTTGGCTATTCGGTGTATAGCACGTAACTAAGTAGAACTTTTCATATTCCGCCGTGATGACGCGGCCTTCTTGGTCATGTTCTTCAATACCAATGCCATTCACTACGGAAATTGGCTTTTCTTTTGTGAAAATAGCCGTACCGCTATACCCTTTTTTTACCGCACTATTCCAATATTGTTCATGATTTGGCAAGACCATTTCAATTTGTTCTGGTTGTAATTTTGTTTCTTGTAAGCAGAACATATCTGCATCTAATGCATCGAATGCATCCATAAATCCTTTGGTCATGGCTGCACGCAAGCCATTCACATTCCAAGATATTAATTTCATCGTTAGTACCTCATAGTATTTAGTAATAAAAATATATATTGATTATATCATAAACTCTTATTATGTATTATTTAGTTTTTTATAGGTATTTATTATTTAAAATCAATAGATTTTATCCGTATAATCCATATTATTTGCCAAAAAAAATTTAACCCATAAATTTAGGTCAAAAATTGGTCATTTTTTTATGATGAATTGATCTATCTATTATATTACAAAAAGCTCTCTGACCGCAAAATTCCGTTAATTTACTACCTTATTCCTACTTTCTATTTTCGATTTTACTTTTCTGATAAATTAAGATTATAATAAGGAGTAGTTATTTTCGGAGGTTTTTATGTCATTTCTATCAAAAAATTGGGCAGGACTGTTAGCCTGTCTGATCATTTCTATCATCTCTTGGGTTTTAGGAGACTTTCTGCCTGTTGTGGGAGCACCTGTTTTCGCCATTTTTATCGGAATGATTCTCCATCCCTTTCTCACTTCCTATAAACAACTGGATGTCGGCTTGACTTATAGCTCAAAAAAATTGCTTCAGTACGCTGTTATCTTACTGGGATTTGGACTCAATATCTCTCAAGTTTTCGAGGTTGGAAAATCTTCCCTTCCTGTCATCCTCTCAACTATTTCAATTGCTCTGATTATAGCTTTCTTTTTCCAACGATTTTTTAACCTTGATAGAAAGCTAGCTATCCTAGTTGGTGTAGGCTCTTCTATCTGTGGCGGTTCTGCCATTGCAGCGACTGCTCCTGTTATTCATGCCAAGGAAAAAGAAGTGGCCCAATCCATTTCTGTTATCTTTTTCTTCAATGTCTTGGCAGCTCTTATCTTTCCAACTCTAGGTTCTTGGCTCCATCTTTCCAACGAAGGTTTTGCTCTCTTTGCGGGTACTGCAGTCAACGATACGTCCTCTGTAACAGCCGCAGCTAGCGCTTGGGATAGTCTTTACCAAAGCAATACTCTCGAGTCTGCCACTATTGTCAAACTGACCCGTACTCTAGCTATTATCCCTATTACTCTCTTCCTCTCCTATTGGCAAAGCCGTCAACAAGGAAACAACCAAGGAGTAAAGCTTAAAAAAATCTTCCCCGTTTTCATTCTCTACTTTATCCTAGCTTCTCTGCTAACTACTCTTCTCACATCTTTCGGTGTCAGCAATAGCTTCTTTTCACCTCTCAAACAACTCTCCAAATTCCTCATCATCATGGCTATGAGTGCTATTGGTCTCAAAACCAACCTCATTGCTATGATCAAATCCAGTGGAAAATCCATTTTTCTTGGAGCCCTTTGCTGGATTGCTATCATCCTGACTAGTCTTGGCATGCAATTACTCATCGGTATTTTCTAAGAAAAAAGGGAGCCTAAAGGCTACCTCAGAACGTAGACAGACGTCATTTTTGGCGTTTGTCTTTTTGTATGTTCAAAGATATTTTGTCTTATCATCTACTATTCCATCCAAAAATCTGATTTAAAGCAAAATAAAAAGGGATATTCCCTATCCATTTCACTTATTTTTCTATATGTTGTGGTAGAGACAATTTTGGTACAACATACAACTTTCCGAAAAATTGTACTTTTTCGGAAAAATGTACTCCTTTAGGAAAGTATCTAAAAAGTGCCCAAAGTCCTTGGCGCTGTAGGCGTTTCAAGTGATAGATACATCACAAAAGTATCTGAAAAAGCTCCAGGATCATCATCTCAGCACCTAAAATGCGCTATTTTTGCATGAAAAAACGAAAATTCGGGGTCTGCATACAAAAAAATCGGAGGTGTTAGCCTCCAATTTGTTCTATTTATTTTTTATTGTTTTTTATTGTAAAGTAGACCCAACCGAATGAACATAGGTTGTAAAAAGCAAATGAAAAAACTGCGAGGATAATAGCTTCTGTGCCAAAATAGCCCATTTCTAGACCTCTTTTCAACAACAACAAGCCTATAGTTTCGACAACGATCAAAAATAAAAATATATAAAAAATTTTTGCCTTAAGCATATTGTTACCTCCTTAAACATATGGAAAAACGGCAATCAGCATTCACTAAATTACCGTTTTGTTTGAATTCGCTTACATTTTATCATATATTTTCGATATTTACTTTCCCAATATTTTAGGTGACAGTGGCAAATCTTTGTTGGAAAATGAAGCAAAATTTCTTACTTTTTCTATCTGTTAAATTAATAGATTTCTTTAAAGAAATACTATAAAATTTTGGTATAATGTTAAGGCTAGGCTGAGCGATACATAATGGATAACTTTCAATAGAATAACCGGTAAGAATTAAAACACAGAAGATTAGACAGAAGGCTCTACCACCACCCATGCGGAAACAAGATTATATGAAATAAAAGGAGTAACCAATGACAGGAAACTATTCAGCACGTGAATACCGTGATAAATTATATGATGATCTTCATGTTCGATTAAGCGATACAGTAATTTTGATGTGCGCGATTTTTATTGCCTCTATAGGTTTAAATATGAATTCAACAGCTGTTATTATTGGAGCCATGCTGATTTCCCCTCTTATGACACCGATTGTTGGACTGGGATTCGGCTTAGCTATTTTTGATACCCGTTTGATCAAACAATCTTTAAATGTTTTATTGACTCAAGTAGTGGTCAGTTTGCTTGTCTCAGCTCTGTATTTCTGGATTTCTCCCATATCTTATGCAAGTAGCGAGTTGATTGCTCGAACCTCTCCAACTATTTGGGATGTTCTCATTGCTATTGCAGGTGGGATAGCAGGTGTAATTGGTTCAAGAAAAAAAGAAGCGAACAATATCGTGCCAGGAGTAGCCATTGCAACAGCTCTGATGCCACCTATCTGTACTGCAGGCTATGGTTTAGCTAATGGAAATGTACAATTTATATATGGCGCTCTCTATCTTTTCTTAATTAACTGTGTCTTTATCATGCTAACCAATATTGTTGGAACAAGAATTTTGATGAGAAAATCGCCCTTACGCTCATTTAAAGAACTAAATATTAAAATGAGAATTGGGTTGATATCCTTGATTGTATTATTAATTCTTCCTGCCACCTATTCAGCAGTCACGCTAACGATAGATCAGGCACGAAAAGAAGGAATCAAGCAGTTTGTAGGAAAAGAGTTCACCAATCATACGGTCATTAGTCAAGTCTACAAGTCAAGCAAAAATGAATTGGTCTTGACGATTGTTGGCAATCCGCTTTCAGAAGAACAATTAGAAACGCTCCGCCAAAAACAAGCCTCTTACGGTATTCAATCTGTTCATTTAAAAGTCAATCAAGTGAATCAAATTCATAATTCGACAAAATTGGATAGTGAAACGACCAAAGAATTTTATGAAAATATTAATAAGTATATCGATCAAAAACTCTCTGAAAAAAATTCACAAAAAGATCTTCTAAAAGAAAATGAAGAAGATAAGGATTAATGATATTGAACTTATCTCAAAAAAAAGCAACGGATTTGCCGTTGCTTTTTTTCATAGTTGCGATAGTCTTGCTAAACCAGAATCGCCCCATATACCATTTACAGATGCCACTTTTATACGAATAAGAGAATACAATATGAATATTGCTACAAACCTATTTATTGTAAATGAATTTTTTCTTTCCATTGTTGGATTTGTGCCACTTCTTCTGCCACGATTGTTTGTCCAATCTGCATTTGACGTGCTACGCACTCTGGCGCTGTACCGCTGTAGTTACTACGACCTGCTACGCAAGCTTCGATGGTAATGGCATCCAAGATATCTGCTTCAAAGTGGTGTGAAATAGCTTTGAAATCTTCCACTGACAAATCTAACAACACACAACCTTTTTCAATGCAATGTTGTACCGCTGCCCCTACAATGGCATGAGCTTCACGGAACGGTACCCCTTTTTTCGCCAAGTAGTCCGCCATATCCGTAGCATTGGAGAAATCATCGTCCAACACTGCTTTTGTATGGTCTCCATTAACTTTCATATGACGTAACATGTCTGCCGTAATAGAGATAGCGAAATGCAAAGTATCGATCGTATCGAAAACGCCTTCTTTATCTTCTTGCATATCTTTATTGTACGTCATTGGCAGGCCTTTCATTGTTGTAAGAAGTCCCATCAAATGTCCGTAAATACGACCTGTTTTACCACGTACGAGTTCACATACATCTGGATTTTTCTTTTGTGGCATAATGCTGGAACCAGTGCAATGGGCATCATCTAATTCGATGAACCCAAACTCTGTGCTAGACCATAGGATTAATTCTTCGCTTAAACGGCTTAAATGCATCATCACTTTTGCCCCAAAGCTGAGGAACTCTAGTACATAGTCACGGTCGCTGACAGCATCCATACTATTTTCATAGATGGCATCGAAATGCAACAATTCCTTCGTCATATTTTGATCGATAGGATAGGTCGTGCCTGCCAAAGCCCCTGCCCCTAATGGCATCACATTGGCATGTTTAAAGATTAACGGTAAATTATCAAAGTCACGACTGGTCATGGAGAAGTACGCCATCATGTGGTGGCTAAATAACACCGGTTGCGCCCGTTGTAAATGGGTATATCCAGGGATAATCACCTCTTTATACTTCTCTGCCACTTCTAAGAAAGCTTGTTGCAAATTCACAAGTTCCTCACCCATGTGTACCACAGCTTTACGAATATACATATGCAAATCCACTGCTACTTGGTCATTACGGCTACGCCCTGTATGCAGGCGTCCTCCCGCTTCACCGATGGTATCGGTTAAGCGTTTTTCTATATTCATATGGATGTCTTCTAATGCCACAGAAAACTCGAAATCTCCTGCATCGATCTGCTTTTCAATAGCCTGTAAGCCTGCTACGATGGCATTTTTATCTTCCTGAGAAATGATGTGTTGCGCTGCTAGCATTGTGGCATGGGCAATACTGCCTGCCACATCTTCTTTATACATGCGGGAATCAAAGGAAATAGAGGACGTGAAGTCCTCTACTGCCTTATCCGTCCCTTTGGTAAACCGTCCGCCCCAAAGTTTCGCCATTATTTTAAACCTGCTTTCTCTTTCATTAATGCATTAATTGTCAAAGGCAATCCGAATAAATTGATGAACCCTTCTGCATCAGCTTGGTTATATACATCATCTTCTTCAAATGTTACAAATTCTTGGTTATACAAGGAATATGGAGATGTAGATCCTGCGCTGATAATATTACCTTTGTACAATTTCAATGTAACTTGACCGGTTACTGTTTGTTGTGTGCTATCCACGAAAGCTTGTAAAGCGCTCATCAATGGAGCAAACCACATGCCATCATACACAAGTTCTCCGTATTTGTTTGCCACCAACTCTTTATAATGGTATGTGGCTCTGTCTAGGCAAAGATATTCTAATTCTCTATGGGCATACATGATGATAGCTCCACCAGGATTTTCATAGACACCACGAGATTTCATGCCTACTAACCGATTTTCTACAATATCCACGATGCCGATACCATTAGCTGCACCGATTTCATTTAAAGTTTGTAAGATGGTAAGTGGAGACATGGCTTGACCATTCACTGCCACTGGAACGCCTTCTTTGAAGTCGATGGTCACCATAGTTGGTACATCTGGAGCTTCTTCTGGAGATTTGCTAACTAAATATACATCATTTTTAGGTGCATTCTTAGGATCTTCTAAATCGCCACCTTCATGGGATAAATGCCATACGTTTTGGTCCATGGAGTATGGGTGTTTTTTAGTAGCCACTACTGGAATATCGTGTTTCGCTGCATATTCCATGCAATCTTCCCGAGATTTCAATTCCCATTCACGCCATGGTGCAATGATTTTTGTATTTGGTGAAAGTGCTTTAATAGTCAATTCAAAACGAACTTGGTCATTCCCTTTACCTGTCGCACCATGAGCAATGGCATCAGCACCTTCCTGTGCGGCAATTTCTACTAATTTTTTAGCAATCAATGGTCTTGCGAAAGAAGTACCTAATAAGTATTTGCCTTCGTATACAGCACCTGCTTTGACCACTGGCCAAATGTAGTCAGACACAAATTCTTCTTGCGCATCAATAATGTATGCTTTTGTAGCGCCAGATTTGATGGCTTTTTTCTCTACTGCGTCATAATCTTCTGGTTGGCCTAAGTTTACGCATACTGCAATGACTTCTGCGCCATAGTTTTCTTTTAACCAAGGAATAATAACAGATGTGTCTAAACCGCCGGAGTAAGCTAATACTACTTTGTTAATGTTGCTCATAATAAACCTCTTTCTTTGTGTAAATGACTGCTATGCAGTACCTGTTTCTATCTTATGAACGTATTATACAACCACTTGCATAATAATGCAAGTATTTTTTATAAAAATTCTTTTATATACATTTTTAATCTATATGTTGCTATTCCATAGCCATTCCCTATAACCTATCATTTCATAATTGCTAAGGGCTAAATCATAATGTCTATTGTTTTTTACTAAAAATACTATAACTCTAACAATCTCAACGTTATCACTACTCTGTTACATTACAAATATCTTATGTGTATATAACAAGGACAAACCACTTTATTATAAGATTCTATAAGTCCTATTGTTGATACACCCTAGATGTGATATGATGAACCCATGAAAACACTTTTTAAACTCATTCTTGTGCTTGCCATTGCTGCTGGTGGTTTATATTGGTTCGCTGGGTATACCCCAGAGGATGCTAAAACGACTACGCAACATGTAGCGCATACGATAAAAGAACAAACCATTGAACAAGGGGAAGATCAACTTTCCAGAATCGACCGCATCAAACGTCTCTTTCATTTTAAAGAAGCTGTAGAGGAGGCCATGGATAAACGGGTGCCACTAGAGCATCGCGTTCGCAGCGAAGACATTAGCCCTATAGTAAAACAAGCTTTAGTGGCTACGGAAGATAAACGTTTTTATGAGCATGGAGCGGTAGACTTCTTTAGCATTGGTCGCGCCTTATATACAAATACCATAGCCGGGCAAACCGTAGAAGGTGGTAGTACCATTACCCAACAATTGGTAAAAAATTTATTCTTATCCTCCAAGCGTATCATGTCTCGTAAGGTGGAAGAAGTATTTCTTGCCTATTTGATGGAGCATTATTACAGCAAAGATGAAATCATCACCATGTATTTGAATACCATTTATTATGGTACCGATTACTATGGTATTAAAGCAGCCTCTGAAGGATACTTTAAGACAGAACCAAAGGACCTTAACTTAAGTCAAGCTGCTGTGCTCGCAGGCATTCCACAAGCGCCGTCCTACTTTAACCCAGTAAGCAACATAGATGCTACAAAACAACGACAACGGACAGTATTAACCTTAATGGCACAACAAGGGATTATCTCCTATGCAGATATCGATAAAGCCTATTATAAGAGACTTGACGCTCCGAAGAAACAAGAGAATCACTAAATAAAAATAGAGGAAAGTTGAACAAAACCTATCAACTTTCCTCTATTTCATTTCCTAGTTATTTTTTACAATCTCTAGCTGTACATATACTTTCTATATTTGATACCACTAGGCATGACTACTTAACAGTTGCAGCGTAGTCTTATGATTTTTAACTTATTTCCCTAAGTTTCCTACTGGCACATAAATGCTACCACTAGACATAGGGGCAATAGTCCCTTGGTCATAAATCAATATAATCTCATGATTTTCACGGGCAAAGAAACTATTTGGCTTGCCTACTGTGGCATCTGCATAGATAGCTTTTTTACCATCTTTCGGTAATTGTTGTATTCCTGCTGTAATCTTCTCTTGTGGAAGCCCACCAAAGTCATTTAAGGACAGCGTACGGCCTGTGGTGGTATTAAAAGTAAATCCCTTTTCCACGTTTACCCCATGAGACGCATTGTCTTCTATTGTATAGGATGTGATAGTGACAGAAAAAATACCATTCCCATCTGCTTTAACATCATAACTCATATACAGATTTTGTTTTTCTCCATCTACTGCTTTTTCATTCATCTTTTGGACTTGCTTACGAAGCTTTTCTACATACTCTGTAATCGTCTTATTTATTGCTTTCGTCACGTAAGGACTTACAGATTGCACTCGTGGGTATGTCAAATCCATATGATTTTCTTTCACTGTCTCTGGTTTGACTGTTACTTGCAAACGATCTGTAAACGCTTTTGCCGCTGGTGCTACGATTTGTTTTTTATCTTGTCTAGCTTTCATCGTTTCTTCACGGATGATGCGATTGGTTTCTGGCGATGCTGTTATAGAGATACGTTCACCTACAGCAATCGGTGTTTCTTTCACCACCGTAACATCTGCTGCCTGTAACGCCATCGGTAAACAAGCGGCCATGAATAGAGCGCCAAATATCTTTCTTTTCATAGTCTGTCTCCTTATGATATAGGAATAATTATTTCTTTATATATACACTAACTAGATGAACCTTATATGAATATTTTAACTATATTCTCTCAAAAAGACGTATGTATACAATATTTACTATATTTTTTATTGAAAGTCTATGAGAATACTGATACAATGGATGAGATAGTAGTGTATTTTAAGGAGGTATAACTATGAAGCATGATTTTATGAGTCATGATATTAGCTTACCGGAATTAACAGTCAGAGGTATGTTACTAGGTGCGATTATTACATTAATCTTTACTGCATCTAATGTATACTTAGGGCTAAAAGTAGGTTTGACGTTCTCATCCTCCATTCCGGCTGCCGTAATATCTATGGCAATCTTACGCTTCTTCAAGGATTCCAATGTTCTTGAAAACAACATGGTACAAACGCAAGCATCTGCTGCTGGTACCTTATCTGCAGTCATTTTCGTATTGCCAGGTCTATTGATGATCGGTTATTGGCAAAACTTTGACTTATTGGAAACATTGTTATTATCCGCCTGCGGTGGCTGTCTTGGGGTATTATTTACCATTCCATTACGCCGCGCTATGGTTATGAACAGCGACTTACCATATCCAGAAGGTCGTGCCGCTGCCGAAATCTTGAAAGTAGGCTCCAGTGTTCCTGGTGAAACAGTAAAACAATCTGGTGGTATGAAAGAAATCGTATCTGGTGGCGCATTGGCTGGTATCATCAGCTTTGTTACACAAGGTTTACGTGTCTTAGGCGAATCTAAATCATTCTGGTTCCCTGTAGGTGCTGGTGCTACACAAATTCCTTTCGGTTTCTCCTCTGCTTTATTAGGTGCAGGTTTCCTAATTGGTATTGCTAGTGGTATCGCTATCTTAATCGGTATGATTATTGCTTGGGGTGGTTTCGTACCATACTTAACAAATCATCTACCAAACCCAGATAATTTGGAAGCTATCAAATTCTCTAGTACAGTTTGGAAAACAAAAGTCCGCTTCATCGGTGCTGGTACTATCGGTGTGGCAGCGATTTGGACATTGTTAACATTGATCAAACCAATTATTGAAGGTATTAAATTATCTATTAAGTCCATGACGGCAAACGCTGAATATCGCGACACACACCGTATGGATACAGATATGAAACCATCTACTATTGGCGTTGTATTTGCATTAATTATTATTGGCTTAATCATTTGCTTCTACTCTTTCGTGTCTGCGCTTCCAATGTCTGCAGGTCTTGCTTGGACATTAGTGATTGCAGGTATCGTAGTGGCATTGTTAATCGGCTTCTTCGTAGCTGCTGCTTGTGGTTACATGGCTGGTTTGATTGGTACTTCTGCAAGTCCAATCTCTGGTATCGGTATCATCGGTATCATCGTATCTTCTCTAGTAGTATTTGCCATCGGTTCTGCCAATGACTTATTATCTACTCCAGAAGGCGTAAAATTCTCCACTGCCTTGGCGATCTTCATGACATCCGTGGTTATCTCCATTGCAGCCATTTCCAACGATAACTTACAAGACTTGAAAACTGGTCAATTAGTGGGTGCTACACCTTGGAAACAACAGGTAGCTCTATTAATTGGTTCCTTAGCTGGTGCCGTAGCGATTGCTCCAGTACTTGACTTGTTATACCATGCATATGGTTTTACAGGCGCTATGCCTCGTGAAGGAATGGATCCTGCTCAAGCATTATCCGCTCCACAAGCTACTTTGATGCGTCAAATCGCAGAAGGTATCTTCAATGCTAATATGGATTGGACATACATTTTCTACGGCATCGTAGTGGGTATCGTCGCTATCGTTGTAAACTTAATTTTAAAATCTACAACAAAATCATTAACATTACCACCACTTGCAATTGGTATGGGTATCTACTTACCTCCAACTTTGGAAATGCCTCTTGTAATGGGTGCCATCATCGGTTACTTCGTAAATCGTTACATTACAAAACGTGCGAAAGAACGTGCTGGTGCTTATGCAGATGCTGACGTAGAACAATCTAACCGCCGTGGCGTATTGTTCGCTTCTGGCTTGATCGTTGGTGAAAGTATCATCGGCGTTATCATCGCTGGTATCATCGCCTTCTCCGTAAGTACAGGTGGTAGCGAAGCTCCACTTCAATTAGCTTTCACTGAAGCAAAATCCTACGGTGATACAGCTGAATGGCTAGGCTTTGCTGCTTACATCTTCGTTGCACTTTGCTTAATCCGCATCGTTATTGCTTCTAAATTCAACAAAGCAGAAGCAGAAGCAATCGAAAACATGAATAAATAAAACACTACACATATCACAAAAGAGGCTGTAACCATTTGGTTGCAGCCTTTTTATTCCGCTAAAGAAATACACAAATAACAAAGGACTGAAGTAAATTCTAATGCATCATTTTACTTCAGTCCTTGTTTATCTATATCATGCTAGCCTATACAATGCTACCATTATGCATTTTTTCTACCATATTTATAAATCCACACCAGTCCATAGATACATCCGATGACTGTGGCAATCATACCACCAATGGATACGTCCCAAAGAAAGGCTAATGCCACACCGATAGTAGTAGCTACGGTAGATACTATCATACTAATGAATAGCATGGCTTTCACAGAACGCGCTAGCATAAATGCCGTCGCTGGTGGCCCAATCATACAACCCGTTACCAAAATAGCGCCTACAGTTTGAAAGGAGGCTACTGTCGTCAAGGACGTCAATGTCATAAGTCCATAGGACACTGCCATAGGCATCGCTTGATATACCTTAGCACACACAGGATCAAAGGTGGTAAGAATTAATTCTTTCTTAAACAGCGCAATACATACCGCATTGATAAGGCATACCAGAATGGCAATCCATAACAACATAGGTCCTAGGTCATAGGCATCTACGGTGAAGCGTTGAAATGTGGCAAAGGCTAAATCGCCTAAAATCGCCGTATCTACATCGAGATGTATGTGTTTACCAAATAAGGTAACTAACACAATGGCTAAGGCAAATAAGAAGGGAAACACAATACCGATAGCTGCATCTGGTCGAATATACCGACGCCGTTGCATCCATTCCACTGCATACACCGTCCCTACTCCCATAGCAGTAGCACCAATGATGAGCCAAGGGGAGTTCAAATCTTTTGTCACCAAAAAAGCTAATACAATACCTAAAAAAACAGTATGCGTAATGGCATCCACCATCATAGATAAACGGCGCAACACCAAGAATGTACCTATGAGGCTACAGCTGATGCCTGTCACTGTGGCGATACCCCATATTTCTAAGATATGACTCATCCAAAACACCTCCTCATGAGGCGTTTACCATTAGCCAATACTAAACTTAATAAAATCATACCAGTCATGACAATGATGATAATAGGGCCCGTAGGAAGATTGCCCCATAAGGCGCTCACAAAAGTTCCCATAAAGGCGACTACACTACCACTAATGGCAGCAATAATTACCAAGGTCCGCAAGGAATGAGTCCACTGGCGACCAATCATGGCTGGACCAATCAGCAAGGAGCTAATTAAAATAACACCTACCGTCCGTATGCCTATCACAATAGTCACTACGAGCGCCGCTCGATAAAAAAATCGTACCTTTGACACAGGGATACCCATCAACTGCGCCTCAATAGGGTCAAATACGGTAAGACTCAATTCTTTCCAAAGTACAATAACCCCACCTACAATGCAGGTTCCACAAATGGCCATCACCCAAATGTCACTTTGCATCATGGTTACAGCTTGTCCAAAGATAAACGTATTCAGACCTGCCTGTCCAGCATTTTCCATAGACTGTACTCGCGTTAATAACACTGTACCAAATCCAAAGAAGGTTGCTAAAATCGTAGCTAAGGCTGCATCAAAACGAACTCCTTTTTGGGATGTTTTATACATAATCCATTCTGACAAACAGGCCGTGCAAATCGCACCTAGTAATAGCACTGTGGTGTCTTTCACACCTGTTAGAAGAAATCCTGCCACTACCCCAGGTAGTGTGGAATGGGCTACGCCATCACCTAGTAAGCTTTCTTGACGCAATACTGCAAAGGTTCCTATGACGCCACATACCAAGCCTAACATCACCGTCCCCAGTGCTACGATTTGAAATGTATATTGTTGTAATAATTCCATGGTGCCTCCTAGTATGAATATGTCTCATCTAGGATAGGGGATCCCACTATATCTCGAACCGGCCCCATGCCCACCAATCTACGATTCACGCAGAGAACTTGATCAAAATAAGCTTCCAAAGTTTGCAAATTATGATGTACGATTAGCAATGTTTTTCCTGCTGCTTGCATGTCTTTCATAATCTTTACGAGTACCGCCTCTGTCGTCTTATCGATACCCTTGAAAGGCTCATCTAGTATATACACATCTTGATTTTCCACCAAGGCACGAGCTAGAAATACACGCTGTTGCTGTCCTCCTGACAATTGTGAGATAGACCGCTGTGCATAGTCTAACATGCCTACCGTTTGCAAGGCTTTTGTCGCCTCATCTCGTTCACGTTTCCCTGGGCGTGTAAACCAACCTAGTCTACGGTAGGTGCCCATCAATACCACCTCAAACACCGTAATGGGATAATCCCAATCTACTGCTGAGGTTTGTGGTACGTAGGCAATATGGTTATAAATACTATTCGTTTTCACGCCTCCATAAGCAGAAACTGTTTTAGCATCTAATGTTAACTCAATCGTTCCTTCTACTAATGGCACAAGTCCTAACATGGCTTTCACCAAGGTTGATTTGCCGGCACCATTAGGACCAACTATGGCCGTCATCGTTCCTTGTTCAATCTGAAAGGATACATCTTTCAGCACCACCGTATCATCATAGGCTACTGAAAGATGATTCACTTCCAAAATACACTTGCTGTCACTCATCATTTAAGAGCGCCTACAATGGTATCGATGTTGGCTTTGACCATGCCAATGTAAGTGCCGCCTTCTGTGTTAGGAGAACCTAAGGAGTCGGAGTATAATTCACCGCCGATAGCTACGTCCCAACCTTTAGCTTTACATGCTTCTTGTACAGCTTCGATTGTTTTATGAGGAACAGAAGATTCTACGAAGATAGCTTTGATTTTGTGGTCTACAATAAATTGTACTAAGTCGTTCATATCTTTTGTGCCCGCTTCTGTAGCTGTGCTCACACCTTGCAAGCCTTTTACTTCAAAGCCATAAGCACGAGCAAAGTAATGGAATGCATCATGAGCAGTGACTAATACACGAGATTGTTCAGGAATTTCTTTCGTTCTATCCTTAATATATTGATCGGCTGCATCTAATTCTTTCATGTATGCTTCGTAATTAGCCACATAGTCTTTTTCATGTTTTGGATCTTTTGCTACTAATGTGTCTTTTACTACTTTGGCTGCTAATTTCCAGTTTTGTACATCGAACCAAATATGAGGGTCTTTTGCATCTGGACCTTCTTCTTCAAAAGCTAACAATGTGGATGGATCCATATCTTTAGACACTTCCACTACTGTTTTGTTGGATTTTTTTAATTCTTGGAATACTTGGCCCATTTTACCTTCTAAATGGATACCATTCAAGAAGATTATATCGCCTTTTTGTAAAGTAGATACATCACCTGCACTAGCTTGGTATAAATGTGGGTCTACCCCAGCCCCCATCAATCCTTGTACTGTTACATGGTCACCACCAATTTTTTGTACTAAATCTGTAATCATTGTTGTAGTAGTTACCACTTGTAATGGCTTACTATCTTGTACCGTATCCGCTTGCTTTCCACAGCCTGCAATAGCCATAATACAAACGGCAAACACAATGAACAACCGCCATAATTTAAATTCTTTCATGGTCTTTCCTCCCTTACTAAACATGTGGGATGTCCCGTACTATCCCTAAATTAAAAATTCCATGAGTCTTACTTAGCTATACTATATCACAACTGATACTATTTCTCAATATAAATTTTTAATTATATCTTTCAAAGATCGAAAGAATTAGCTATTACCTTTATTATCATTTATATTTATGATAATGGGTATTGTTTATTTGGATGTAAATATATTATTTTCAACTTTTTTATTGCACCTAAATTCCTATCATATAGATGACAAGCTTCTATAGGTGTGATATACTATGGATATAAACGTTGATTAAGTCCATCGGGACAACGAACCCCCACAGTTCCAGCTGTGGGGGTTCTGCTTTTTATAGAGAGCGACCTCTATATGAGGCTAGTTACCTTTAAATCTCTTGTCTAGCCATTTGCAAAGATAATAACTAATTACCCCTGCCACAACAGAGACTGTTACGTTGATTAACAAATCCATCGGTGCACCCCCTTCCTGTCACCAGTATTGGGGAGGTAACATCTATAGTATAACAAAATTTTACGTATTGCAAAATATTAACTAATCAATTTTACAACATAAATAAGATATCCAGATCTTTATAAAACAGTAAACACGGTCACTTCTCTAGCACAGTTCAACCGCACAGGGAACCAATGTCCCGACCCTCGGCTTACATAGGCAAATAATCCTTGTTCTTCGTAGAGTCCTTTCCAATACGGCTTATACACCGGCACTAGGTTCACGCCCCATAGATTAATCTGTCCTCCATGGGTATGTCCAGATAAGGTTAATGGGATATGTCTACGGAATGCTTCAGGGATATAGTTCGGATGGTGCGCCAACAAGATAGGATATGCATTGTCGGGCATACCTTTCATGGCTTTGTCCAACAAGCGCACATTTTCCTCTTGCACATCGTCTTTAAAGTGGTAATCCATGCCCACTAAATACACAGGGCGAGGTCCACCTAATATCTGTTGATGACTGTTACGATACATGTGCATCTTCGTTTGGTGGAACCGCTTCCACACACGCTCTACATCGACGCGGTATTCGTGATTCCCTAAAATATAATCAATGCCATCAGGAAAATCTTGTACACGGCTATCTAGATAATCTGCCACTTCATCAAGATACCCCAAATCATCGATTAAATCTCCAGTGATAACCAGTCGATTCGGGTGTTCACTAGCAATGGCATCTACCATTTCTTTCAGTTTGTCCATGCCGATGAAAGGGCCTATATGAACATCGCTAAGTTGCCCAATTTTATATCCTTTCAACACCTCTGGTCTATCTTTCAAAGCCAACTGTATCTTGCGTAGTTGCAGTTCACCATTCCCTTGAAAGGCCGCTACTGATCCTGTGACACCTACTACAGCAGGTACCACCACAGCAGTACGTTTAAAGAAATTCCTCCGTGATTCGTCGATATGGCTATCTCCGCTGTCAGAGCGAGCCCCTAAACGCATAAGTCCGTAGAATACACCGAAGATCGTCAATACTGCAAAGGTGCTGAACAGTGCTACGACTAATCCATTCAGTCCGATTAGGACCGGGCGTACTAGATCCATCATCATACCACCATGGATGCTGTACATAAGGCGTTGTAGGACAATCGTTCCTACTGCAAGGGCTAACCCCAGTACACCACCATAGATTAGGCCCTTTCGTTTCGAACTATTTCTAAATAAGGTTACCCAGTATCCTGTCATAGTTCCAAAAAGAGCCATTCCAAGTACTAAGATTCCCATCAATATATATATTCTCATCTATATCACTCCTCGGTATAGATTAACAAAGATCAATGAACTTGCCATGAGGCCCTGCCCAAGGTAAGACGTGAAAGGCCTCTTTACGACAGAGAATCCAATCCTCCTTCAGAGGAATAATCTGACCTTCTGCTACAGCTTGTTGCACCGCTTCATCACCTTCTAGCATAATTGTATTCGACGAATCTATTGCCACCTCTGTAGCTTCTCCTCGGTAGCCTTTCATCGTCCATTTGCGATGGCTAAAAATATGGGTTACTTCCTTTGCCATAGGTCGTTCCATAGTGACGGTAACCCCAATGGATTGTAACCCCTCAATTAATTCTACTTTGCGACTCTCTGCTGTGCCACCTTCTACGCTGGGAAACTCCCACATATTCTGCAGCAATCCTTCTTTGGGTCTTCGATGCAATAGGTAGTACCCATCTACTGTAGAAATAATCCCTACGTATAATTGGACAGATTGTACCTTTGTTTTCTTAATCCGTATAGGTAACTGTTGCTCTGTTCCTACTGCTTTTGCTGCACAATCCTGTACTAACGGACAGGCCTCACAACGAGGTGTTTTAGGAATGCAAATAGATGCCCCAAAGTCCATAAGGGCTTCGTTGAAGTCGCCTGGTCGATCGTAGGGCATAGTATCCTCTACCAAGGAAGTAATCACTTTTTTCCCTACGACCCCTAAAATATCTTCATGGATATTGTATAGGCGAGCATAGACACGAAGTACATTCCCATCGACAGCAGGTTCACGAAGGTTATACGCAATGGAGAGCACTGCCCCAGCTGTATAGGAGCCTACGCCTTTTAAAGATTCCATTTCCTTCCGCGATCTCGGTACTTGTCCCCCATAGGTTTCTACCACTTCTTTCACACCTTGATGCAAATTACGAGCCCTAGAATAATACCCCAAACCTTGCCATGCCCGAACCACCGTATCTTCTTCGGCACTAGCTAAACTTTCAAGCGTTGGAAATTGTATTACCCAGTTTTCAAAATAAGGACGCATGGCCTCAATTCGAGTTTGTTGAGACATCACTTCCGACACCCAAATCCGATAGGGGTCTTTACTTTCACGCCAAGGCAAATCACGCTTATGCACATCATACCAATCTAATAAATGTCTCGTCCATGCCACTTGGCTTTGCTGTTCTACTTGTTTCACTTCATGCCCTCATATATCCAAGCCGTCATACGGTCTACATCGTCGCTTTCTAGCACCTTTTCTACAGTTATAAATTGCATGGATTCTATCGTACTATTATCTTCTTTGAAAGTAATGATACCTTTCAACTTCTCGCCACGCCAAACCCGTGGAATCCACTCTTCATCACCAGCCCACATATGGTCAAAGGGAGTGTTCTCCAACGTAAACCAATGAGGCTCCATCTCTTCTGATTCCAAAGGAATGCCTTGAAATTGTTCTACCATATATACATAACTAATATGGCTCAACTCCGGTGAGTAAGGAAACTGAAAGTCCAATAGCGCCACTGCCTGTAGGTCCTCTTCTTTCACCAGTAAGGATACTTCTTCGAAGACTTCTCGTACGGCACAAGCACGGAAGCTTTCACCATCCTCAATTTTACCGCCAAATCCATTATAATAGCCGGCTCCAAAGCCGCGTTTTTTACGTCCTAATAAAAATAAATTTTCCCGTTTTGGAAAACATAATGTTGTAGGTCTCATAGTTCCTCCTATTCTTTTTTTATTATATCATGTTTCACACTTTCATAAACCTCGCCCCCTATGATACTATAGTAATAGTGAGGTGAACTATGAAAGAACCATTAATTTTTGATATTGCTCTGGGACAAACGAAGCCCAACAGCATGCACAATCGCGACGGGCACTGCCCATTTTGCGAACCCTCGCAATTAACCGATATACTAGATACATCTGGGTCCATCATTTGGCTCATGAATAAATACCCTGTATTAGAACACACATGGCCTACAGTTATCATCGAAACTCCGCCTCATGTGCATACAGAATATTCTAAATTACCCTTTTTAGATGCGGTCCATATTTTAGAGTTTGGGCGAATAAAATGGGGGGAAGTAAAATCCGACCCTCGTTTTACCTCTGTCTTATTCTTTAAAAATTACGGCCCCATGTCTGGAGGCTCTATTTATCACCCTCACAGCCAAATCATTGGCCTAGAGGACTATGATTACCGTGAAGATATTCACAGAGAACATTTTGAAGGATGGACCATCTATGAAGAGGATGGTCTTCGCATAACCTTATCCAATCGACCTATCCATGGATTCTTTGAATTTAATATGCGGTTTGATCCCCAATTAGATACATCCATATTAGCCAAGTATTTACAACGTACCTTACGCTATGTATTAGAAGGCTTTTCTAAATATGTAAAATCTTATAATCTATTTTTCTATGATATAAATGACGGTTATCACTATCTAAAAATTGTGCCACGCTATATAACATCACCGCTTTTTATCGGTTATGGAATTCCACAAGTGTGTCATGAAACACGCGCCTTAGAGGTCATCCGTCATATACAGTCATATTTACACAATTCTTTGGAGGTTTAATGAAAGTTTTTGCCATTGGCGATTTACACCTATCTGGGCAACCACCAACAAAACCTATGACCATCTTCGGTCCACACTGGGATAACCACTGGGAACGTATCCAAGCACACTGGCGAGAACATATAGAGCCTGATGATCTAGTCTTTCTAGTAGGTGATATGTCTTGGGCTATGCGCCTTAGTGATGCAAAGGTAGATCTAGATACCATTGCAACCCTGCCTGGGAAAAAGTTTATGATTCGTGGCAATCACGATTATTGGTGGACAAGCCTGCAAAAAATGAATACTCTTATGGAAGGACGTATCACATTCTTACAAGGTAGAGGTTTGTACCATAATGGCATCGCCTTCGGTGGCACGAAAGGCTATATCTATCCACAAGACCCTTTCTTTAAAGAAGCTGATGACCGCCACATCTATGAGCGGGAATTAATCCGTACTAAAGCAGCTCTAGACGCTATGGAAACTGCTATTACTGAAAGTGGTGATGACCCATCTCAGATAACACGCATACTGTTACTGCACTATCCACCCACCTTAGAAAATCATGCCAATGGATTTACGGACCTACTAGAACAGTACCAAGTAGATCACTGCGTGTTTGGTCATTTACATGACAAAGCATCATTTCAAAAAGTACCTTCTCATTGGGGGCATACACAATTACACTTAGTCTCAGCAGATGCTGCTAATTTTATGATGAAGGAGATACCATGAGCCGTATCCACAAAGAACACTTACAAGCAGGGTACATCTTTGGTGACCCTCATAACTCAGAATACCTATACCTACCCGCCGGAGAAGTTGGCTCCAGCGACCCTCGATGCATATTCGAACAAGGGCCTGCAAAAGAAGACCTAACCCTAGACGAAGCGTGCCGAATCATCGATCGATATACATTAAAACCGTGTAAGCATCCAAACCTAGGCAAACGGTCATTTTAAGGTACCATCTACCTATATTGGTTGCACTATATTTTGACAAATTCATTCATGTATATACTATGGCAATATTATATGTCATTCATAATAGAGTACCACCTATAATAAAATAAGTAGCCTTACGCGACAAACTATGTTATACTAGACATAATAAAAGAAGAGCCATCAACGTGTCTTAGGCGTTAGGCTCATCTCAAATACTAGAAATTTGATTTGCCTAACGTGTTAAGTACTTGCAATACTTATCTTGACGTTAGGCTTTTCACTTACATATTTAAGTAAGTTAAAAATGCTATAACCAACATTCCAAATTGTATTAGTAAACTAAAAAACTCGAATGGTGTCATAGTATCACCTCCTCCCAATGATTAGGAAGAGATGAGCCCAACTCACGTTGATAGATCTTCTATATTTATAGTATAGCACATTTTTACATTTCGTTGATATAGATTAAAATAATTATCAATTCCCTATGGAACGCAGTTGCGTGTAGAATACCAGTGGCGTTCCTTTTTGGTCTAAATAAAGTAATACTAGAAGAGCAGGACATGTTCCGGAGCAAACCTAACCACTGTATCAGTTTGTGGAGGAATATGTCGTGCTCTTCCTTTTGCTAGTAAAAGAAACGCCACTGGTTTCATAACGAAACCAGTGACGTCTTAAAAAAAGGGGGGGTATTTATGTTGTTTGTGTTATGTTTGTGTTATTTGTATTTATATAGTAAGGGAGTTTAAGGAGAATAATACTAAGATTAGTATTTGCTAGTTTTCATTTTTACATTGATAACTTCGCCAGTCATTGCATCTACTTTGACTTCAGCTTCTTTACCACTGCCATCGATCATATCTAATTCATATACTAGACGACCATGTTCTTTTTCTACAGACCAATCCATGGCTTCAAAGGCACCGCCCACTTTTTCTTGAGCTTTTGTTTCTGCTACTTCTGGCATGATAATATCATTCACATCAAAGGCTTTAGACATACTATGGCTACCTTTCATAGCTTGCCCATACATCATGGAACCTTGTTGTTTCATATGTTTACCTTGTTTCATTGGTTTTACTTCTGTGTTTAAAATATCTCCATTTTCACGGATATGCATTTCAATTTTTAGACCGTCCACAATACCATCTACTTCATAGGTTGGATTATGTTTTCCATCATAAGAAATACCTACAATTTGTGCATCTGGATATAAGGATTTGAAAGTTGTTACAACCCCTTTATAATCTACATCACTCAATGGTAATACGCTAGGTACCACACTACCTACACCATTCCAAGAATTAATTTTTGCCATTTGATCCGCAGGAACACCTTGTACTTTCGCAGCATTTGCTACACCACTTGCCATCATAAGTCCTGCACCTAGAGCCATTACAGCAGCTCCTAAACGAAACATTTTTTTCATAATTTCCTCCTTCACGTGCCCTATGCATCGTGTCTTATTTTTCTATTAAGGAATATTCGTTATTTCTAACTTGCTTATATCTTACCTTTTATATATGAAAAAAGCATGAAAAAAATATGAGCCTTCTATGAAATTATTATGAATATTACATGAGCTTTAGTAACCCTTTATATCCTTACACAGAGTATCCTATATGCTCATCTACTACATTATATCAAATTTCGATATATATAGGATCTATACTAAATGTTGGGGCTACTCATATAAGAAAGGATGTCTGTTTTATATAAAATGTATTTATAAGGTGCTTTAACTGACCTTTAAGCAATCTTGTATTAAATGTTATAGCTATCTTCCAATCTAGATGTTGGCATGAAGATAATCTGCTTTAAGAGCAATTATGACGTGTTAATTTATAATAATATATTTTTGTTGTCCTGAAGATGTCTTTTCTAATATTTTTATATTAGAATTCTCGCTATTTACGTAATTCAGAAAAAGAGATCCCAACAATAATCTATCTTTTCTTTCTATCCTATTCCATTCGTAACCCTTAAATAATTCTCTAAGTAAAAATACCTCATTCGTCTTTAAATTTATCGTTTCTTTAATTGCTATTTCCAATAAAAAGTTCACATCCATTTTTATCACCTCGTATCAATGTTATTAACAACGTTGTTGATAACATTATACCATTTAGATATTCAAATTGCAATAGTCATAAAAATGATCTTACACCTCGAAGTTGGAAAATACATTTACTGCCATTCATAACTGTTATCTCATCTTGGCTCATCAGCTCCTTTCCTGTCTTTTGTAATTGAGTCCATAACTATTAGCATTGGAGCGTGTTTCTGATGTGTTAAATAGGCCGATAGTTTCTTTACCCAGTGTTTTAGATAGCGCTTTAAGTGCGATCTTTTCCTTTCCACTAAGAAAGAAGGTGCTGTCACAGTTACCTACAATAGTATCTCCATTATCCTTGTAGATTGCCTTTAGCTGAAATTGTACCTGCCTGCTCTCGCAGACTATTTTTTTAATCATCATCTTTTTAGTGGTTTTAAGTTATTTGCATAAGGTTTTTAGTTCAGATAAGGCCTTTTCTATAGAAGCTAGAGAGCAGGTTAAATACGTTGTTATGGATATGTCTTTACTATTTAAGTTAGTGATACAAACTATATTCCTTCATGCGCATATCGTGGCAGATCGTTACCATGTGTGTCGTTTGGTAGATTGAGCTCTCGAGCGAGCAAAGCTACTAGAAATATTGCGTATATCCAATGACCTACGCCTGGCGTATGGACTTAGATTAACCTTTAGAAGGATGTAATAATATTATTAAAGTTTTAAAGAGAATAAGTTATGAGGTACGTCATTTTGAATGATTCAGAGTTCGTATGCTTCTATTGAGCAAAAAATAGCACTAGCTATTTAAATAGCTAGTGCTAGGAACTTTCCCCACATTTGACAAAGAGCCCAAATACAAAAAGAGACAACACCGAAATGTTGTCTCTTTATCTGTTTTAGTATGCTAGATAGTAATTAGTGCTTAACCATTGTTAAGATACCTTCCAATTGTGGGAAGAATTCTTGACCGAAGTAAGCAAAAATACCAGAAATAACTAAGTATAACAAGAAGTATTTAGCTACATGAACCATGATGGAACTTGCATCGATGGAATGACGTAATTGGTCAGCTTTTTGTGCATCGATTTTGTGTTCTTCGATGAATGTGTTAAGAGCAGGACCTACGGCACCGATGGCAATCGCAATACTTTGTGGGGAGAACATTTTACCAACACCAGCGGAACCAGAGTTAGTTGCTGCCAACCACAATGCTAATGTATCATGACCAGGTGTCAATTGATGAGCCGCTGCTGTTTGCAATGGTCCGAACAATACGTTCGCATTTGTACCAGAACCTGTCAAGAAGGCACCCAATGCACCAATTACAGGAGCAAATGCAGGGTACATACTACCGGTAGCAGCTACTAATGCATTCGCAATCATGCCAGTCATACCAGAGTATGTCATCAATTTTGCAGTTACTACTACAGAAATGATTGTTACATACGTTAATTTCAAAGTTTTGAAAGTATTAGTTAATACTTGTTTTTGAGTTCCAAGACCTGCTTTTTGGATAAAACCACCAATTAAAGCGGAAATGAAAATCATGATACCAGGAGTCGCAATCCAAACGAATGTGTAAGGTTTTGCATTTACACCAGCATGGATAGGTACAGATGTTTTAAATACCATCAAAGCATTATATACAGCTGGCACCAATTTAGATGTACCAATTAACAAGATGAAAATCAAAATGAATGGAGATGCTGCAATTAAACCTTCTTTAGCAGATACTGTACGTGCAGCGCCAGTTTCAATTTTGTATTCTGGATCATTAACAGGCATTAATTTTGCGATAGCAATGATGACACCCATGATTACAATAGAAGAACCCATAACGGCTAACTCAGGACCACCTGCATACATGCTAATCAATAATTCAGGAATCGCCAATGCTAAACCAGCTAATAAAGTTTGTACAAATACACCTTTAATTGCTTTCACACCGCCCGCAATGATGCCTACGATGAAGAATGGAGTAATTACGTTTAAGAAGAATAATTGCACTGCAATGAATGTACCCAATTCAGCTGGTTGTAGACCAGTCAAAGATGCCAATGTTGTTGTTGGAATCGCTATAGAGCCAAATGTAGTTGGTACGGAGTTTGCTACTAAACAAGCCAAGATGGATTTCAATGGATCAAATCCTACTGCTACCATCATCGCTGCTGGAATCGCAACGGCTGTACCAAAACCTGCCATACCTTCCATGAAAGCACCAAAGCCCCATGCTAACAATACGGCTAAGATACGCATATCACTAGTTACGGAAGATAACATAACTTTAATAGTTTCCATAGCTTTTGTATGAACTACTAATTGATATGTAAAAATTGCTGCTGTAATAACCAAAAGAATTGGCCAAACTGCAAGAGCTACACCTTCCATAGCTCCTGTGTACATAATATATGCATTTTCTCCATAGTAGAATACAGCTAAAATATATGTACCAATTGCTGCTGCCAAACATGCTTTCCATGCAGGCATTTTTAATACTGCCAATGCTACGATAAGCCATAGGATCGGCAAGACTGCTAAAAATATATCCATATTAACAATCCCTTTCTATAGTGTGAATCACTGTAATTCAATTCTAGCATACGCCACAGTGTGGTATAAACAAAAAGAGAGGAAATCCACAGATTCCCTCTCTCATATGTTCAAAGATGTTGACTGTTACCAGTCTCTAAGAAGTATTCCTTAGGGATACAAAACTACTGATTCTGCATCGATAAAGATTTGTAATTGTCAGCTATTGAACTGCAAATTAGTAGTTGGAAGCAACTGCTTTAGGTGGTTCATAGTCGCCGAAGTATTTTTTAGGATCCAATTTCAACAAGTTACATACGTCGAACAATTCTGCCACAGTTTTGTCGATAACTGGCACACCTTCTTTACGGCAAACTTCGATAGCTTCTGCTTCTTTTTCACCATGAGTGTAGATGCGTTCAGCACCTTCAGCTTTAGGAGCTTCACGAAGTTCTTGTAAGAATGTGGAGAAGTGTTTTTTAACATCTTCTGGGTTACCGAAGATAGCTGGGTTAATAGCCATGAAACCATGACAAATATTGGAACGGCCACCAGTCATACATTTATTGGATGTACCACCTTGAGAGAAGATAGATGCGAAGATTTCGCAAAGCATACCGTAACCATAACCTTTATGGGAACCTAATTGTTCAGTATTGCCACCTAAAGGCATGATACCGCCACCAACGTGGTCGGAGATGTTGCCCAATACTTCGCCAGCATCTTGAGATGCTTTACCGTCTTTATTTAATGCCCAACCGTTAGGTAATTCTTTACCCAATTTGTTGTACATTTCTAATTTACCACGAGTTACTACTGTAGTAGATGCGTCGAAGAAGAAGTTGTATGGTTCAGCTGGCATTGTGAAAGCGATTGGGTTGGAACCAAGCATTGCTTTACGAGCAAATGTAGGAACCATGATTGCTTCGGAGTTAGTGCAAGAGAAACCAATTAAGCCTTCTTTTAAAGCAAGATCAGCATAGTAACCAGCGATACCATAGTGGTTAGAGTTACGAGCAGATACGATACCGATACCGGATTCTTTAGCTTTTTTAATTGCTAATTCCATAGCGAAATGACCAACTAATTGACCCATTGCGTCATGGCCTTCGATAACTGCAGATACTGGAGTTTCGAATACTACTTCTGGTTTTGCTTTAATATCGATAAGACCTTTTTCAATACCTTTATGATAACGAACTACACGTTGCATACCATGGGATTGAATACCGTACATGTCGGACATCATCAATACGTCTTTAATGATGCTAGCTTCTTCAGGGCTGAAGCCAAATCCTTCAAATGCGTCTTGACAGAATGCGTTAAGTTTTTCTTCTTGGATGTAAACAAAATTTCCCATCTTTAAAACCTCTTTCCCTAACCATAAAATAAATTGTGACATCTTGTAGTACTCCTCAACAGATTGTCACTACTCTTGATACGTAAATTATAGCACACATGTACACCACATGGAATAGAAATCCCCTTGTTATAGGTGTTTTACTCTTATCATATATGCATAGTTAAGAGACAATTTAATTAATTCCTTTAAAAAATAACCTAAAAACAGCTATTTTATAAGGTTAAAGCAATCATTACTTTTAGTTATGCTTCACTTATGTTCTTCCTCATAAGTCCATATATATTCATATCTATATCGAATTCCATAAAAGAACATCTATATTTATCGTTTTTCTCTATCGATATCTATCGATAATAATGACCTATTGTATAGTCTACTATAACGGTTAGTTTTATGTACTCTTTATTTCTTATCTTTTTTATCTTTTTTATCTTTTTTATCTTTTTTGTCCTTTTTGTCTTTTTTATTATTATCTGCTACTACACCAGACTCATCACTAATAGCTGCATTCATTTGTTTTGCTATATGAAAGGCTGCCTCATAGGTTGGCATAGTCACAATATTAGTAGAACCAATAGCCACTGTAGAGCCATCTACACGAGCACCACCAATAGTATTATCGTGATATAATCTAGCTAGTTTACCAGCTACTAAATAAGCTCGCATAGGTGCCGTATAATTACCTTTTGGAGTACCTTCATACACAGGTTTTCCATTGATCATTACGGTTTGTTGTTCTACTTTTACATGATTTCCAGAGTATGCATATAAGCGTTGTAAATTATCCAATACTCGTTGCGATGTTTTGGGATGATCATTAGGATTTAAAATTTTACCAAATCCCTCACGATACGTATCGCCGTATTTATTTTTAATCACTTCCATGGCAAGAGCTGCCCCACCTACATTGAAGGAGGAATCCGACAATATCATGAATCCTAATTCATCAGCATTTTTTTCTTGGGACATCGTAAATACTTGGCTATCTAAATATTTTCCCGTAAGTCCAGCCGCAATTTGGCCTAAATCTCCTGAATTAAAGGTAGCCGCTCCAATAACGGTAGATAAAATACTACTTTTTTTGGCTCCATTTACTAAATCTTTATGCTCACCGTGGCTTAACTCGTGACCAATTACTGCCGCTAAAGCATCATCATCTAGTAAATCCATAGTGCCTTTGTTAATAGACATAACTCGACCAAAGGTCATAAATGCATTGAAATCTTCATCTGGGTTAACGTACACCACATAACTGCGTTTCACATGAGGTGATTTTGAAAGTTCATCCACAATACGCTTCGCCCGCATTTGATAGGCGTAATTATCATAGACGCCTGTACGGTCTTTTGTTTTTTCCAACATTTCTTGTTGCCCTTTTTCTGTATTGTCTAGGTCACTCAAATGTTGATGCACAGAAATGCCTCCTAATACACTTTTACCAAGAGCCTCCCACAATCCATGAGCTTCTACTGTGAGTATTCCTGTAGATGTAATACCCATAGTCAACACTGCTGCACACAGCATACGTTTCCAAGTCTCTTTCATTAGCTCTCCCTCCTACTTCTATATACCAGGGTCATCTTCACGATACGCCAGATCTCTAAACCGTGTATATGCCCCTTCAAACCATAGTTTTACAATCCCTAACTCACCATTACGATGCTTACGGATGATAACTTGTGTTTCTACACCATCACTAGTATCTTCTGTATCTTGATAGTTTTCACGATTCAAGAAAGCAACGATATCCGCATCTTGTTCTAGAGAGCCAGATTCACGCAAATCACTTAACATCGGCGTTTTATCGGCTCGGCTTTCCACACCACGACTTAACTGCGACAAGGCAATCAATGGCACATTAAATTCTCGTGCCATAATTTTTAATTGTCGAGAAATGGCAGATACTTCTTGTTGGCGATTATCCGCTATTTTTTTACCGCCATTTTCCATGAGCTGAATATAGTCCACCACCACAAGGCCTAGTTCACCATGCTCTTGAATTAAACGGCGCAACTTTTTCTTCATTAACTGTGGCGTCAAACCTGAAGTATCATCAATATATAAGGGAGCTTCTGCTAAATCATTCAAAGCACTAATCGCTTTTCCCCAGTCTTCTTGACTCAATTGACCATTCCGGATTCGTCCAGAGTTAATGCCTGCCACGGCTGCTAGCACACGGGCTACAAGCTGTGTCTTAGACATTTCTAGAGAGAAAAAAGCTACATTTTTTTTCGATTTCATAGCTACATTTTGAGCAATGTTCAATGTGAATGCCGTTTTCCCCATAGAAGGACGGGCTGCGACTAATATTAAATCCGATTTTTGCAAGCCACTAGTTAAGTTATCTAAGTCTTTAAATCCCGTAGATACGCCAGTCAGTATCCCCTTATGCCGTTGTAACTCATTGATGCGATCAATCGTTTCATACACCACATCTCGCATAGAACTAAACGATGACTCTCCTTTGGTTGTACCGCTTACATCTAATACCATTTGTTCTGCTCGATTAACGATATCTTCTGTCTCTTCTTCTTCACGATAGGCCATAGATTCCACTGCATTCGCTACATGAATAAGTTTACGCAAATGAGCTTTATCTCTCACAATTTTCGCATGATCTTCTACATTGTATACATCTACAATATCTGTTGTAAGATTTGTAAGGTATAAAATGCCTCCTACAGCCTCTAACTTTTGGGATTTTTTTAATTCTTCAGATAATAAAACATAGTCTGCTCTCTGATTCTTTCCTACAATACTAGCAATCGCTTCATAAATTACTCGATGATTATCACTGTAAAAATCTTCTGCTTTTACAATAGAGCTAACTGCATCAAAGGCATCTTTATTGAGCAAAATAGCTCCTAGTACGGCTCGTTCTGCTTCTATACTATGCGGTGGTATCCGTCCTGACATACATACCCTCCCTATATACAATTACATATTTTATGCAAAAAAGAGGGGCCTAGCCCCTCTTTCTATTAACCTGCAACTACTTCTACAGTAATCTTAGCTGTAATTTCTGGATGCACTCGAATTAACACTTCATGAGTACCCAATGTTTTGATTGGCTCTTTTAAGTCAATTTTCTTTTTATCTACATCAACTTTTACTTGCGCTTGCAATGCATCAGAAATATCTTTACCTGTTACAGAACCGAATACACGGCCACCATCTCCCATTTTTACAGGGATTGTAATAGATACTTTCGACAATTGGCTAGCCAATACAGTAGCTTCATCAGAGTCCACTTGTTTTTTATGAGCTTGAGCCCCCAATTTTTGTTTCGCGTTGTTCAAATTCTGAGGAGTTCCTTCAAGGCCAACACCTTTTTTAATAAGCACATTGCGACCATAAGCTTCAGAAACTTCTATGATTTCGCCACGTTTACCAACTTTTTTAACATCTTCTAATAAAATTACTTTCATGTTAAGTCCTCCTTCGTTTCTCTTTGTAATTCTGTCATATGGGATACGGCTACTTCAGTCACCCATTGACGCGCCTCCTTCATAGACATATTGTAAATCTGAGCGCCCGCCACGGTACGATGACCTCCGCCACCGACAGATTCCATAATTAACTGTACATTTAACTTGCCTTGTGACCTAGCACTGACTCCAATGCCACCATCTGGCAATACATAAAATACAAAACTAGCTTCAATACCCTCTAGCGTAATTAATTTATCACCTGTTTGAGCTGCTATCACTGTTGCATTCTTCGCATCTTGTGGTGCCTCTGTAAAAGCCATATTTTCTATTTCTTCTGCAGAAGCTAGCATAGCAGAACGTATACGCATACCTTCAAAGCTATCCATAAATAAATGACGTACTAAGGATACATCTGCACCTGATCGGCGCAAGAAAGAGGCTGCTTCAAAGGTACGTGCCCCTGTTTGGACCACAAAGTTTTTTGTATCTACTACAATACCTGCATATAAACCACTAGCTTCAATATGCTTAATCTCTACATGTTCTGGGAAATATTGAATTAACTCTGTTACCAGTTCACTAGTAGATGATGTAGATGGTTCCAAATAGGTCAATAATGGGGACTCAATAAAGTCTGAACCCCTTCTATGATGGTCGATGACAACACGACGATTTGCCTTTTTCAAAGCTGATGGAGCTGCCACCATCTCAGAACGATGCACATCTGTCACAATCACAACTGTATTATCTGTTACAAACTGAGCAGCTTCTTCTTCATCAATAATTAAACCTTGAAAATCTGGATGTTCTACCAATACTTCTACTAATTTACGAACTGCTGTAGGATGCGAACTCAAGGCAATATGCACGGGTTTCTTAAGGGCTCTTGCCATCGCTGCTACGCCTACAGAAGCACCAATACTATCATAATCTTCCCGATCATGACCCATCACAAGCACACGATCAGAATCCAACATAATTTCATGCAATGCATGAGATACGACCCTAGCACGGACACGAGTATTCTTTTCATTTCCTGATGATTTTCCACCAAAAAACTTGACTTCTTCACCATGGTATACGCAAACTTGGTCTCCACCACGTCCTAAAGCAATCTCTAAGGCAGCTTTTGCCTTTTCTCCTTGTACTTTCACAGTATCTTCTGTCAAAGCAATACCCATACTGATGGTTGGAGGGATATGTTTCGATGTAGTTAAAGCACGAATTTTATCTAATAAACTAAACTTCGATTCCATCATGTGCAACATGGCAGCCTTACTAATACTAAAGGTATACGTATCTTCTGTAGCATTGCGAATAAAACCATCATGTTGATCGATTTCCATCACAATCAATCGGTTCATATCGGACCACAATTGTGTATATTCAATATCGCTCAAGCCAGAACGCAAATCTTCAATATTATCCATAGCAATAAAGCCAAGAGCTGGTAACATAGAAATCGCTTTTTGTTTCTCCACTTCGATGTCTGTTATGTCATCAAAATAAAATGCCATATACGATTCTAGTTCATCGCTATTAACATCGGAATAATTAGACTTCGGAGCTACCAACGTTTTATATAATACACGGTAATATTTACCATCAATTTCTTCGTGAAAGAATCCCGACTTGCCCCAATATTTATCAATCCGCAAAGTAGGAATAAATCCACTTAATTTTATTGTTTTATCGGAATCACTAGGTAACCAATCTCTAAATACGCTATTACTCCAGCAGATCACATTGTGTTCATCAATGATAACAATCCCTACGGGTAAATTTTGTAATGCAAAGGTCGATGCCTGTGTAATCCCTTTTGCCATACAGTCAAATTGAGCTTTTCTAAAATGTCGTCCTCTTCGAATGGTACGTCCCACGTACAAATACGCAGCGATTACCACTATACAAGCCAACATGGCTAGTTGCCAATTCAAATAGAAAATAATACCTAATAAGATAAGAATGAGAACGGCAGCAGTAATTTCAATAGAACTGTATTCAGTTTGTATATCCATACTACCTCCTCTAATTTCACTCACTTCGTCTGCCCCATCGTTCCTCTAGGTGCAAGAACACATCTAGAGCCCCTAATATAGCGGCAGACTGTGACATCATAATAAATAAACCTAGTACAATCCACGGTACAAACTTCGGTGGATGATAACTTTTACTAATACGCCAAGCACAAGATATACCTCGTATAAATAGCATTATACCACCTAAGTACATCAAATTATAGCCTACATATTCAAGGAGCGGAATATATTGTTTCACAAAATAAGAAATGACACCCACTAAAAAAATATGTAATGCCCAATCTGGTACACGCCAACCTTTGATAGTAGGCATTTCAGGAATATGGTAAGTACCGATACGACTGAGCACAATATACGTAAGACGATTAATAATATAAGAAATAGCCACACCAGAGCAAAATAAACCTGCAATCAATACTTTTTTCATGATTTCAATTTGATCTTGTAAGGCGGTCATCGCCGTTGTCACTTGTTCCTCTGAAAGCCCCTGCTGCACATACATATCTTGCATGGATACTGTAATTTGTTCTTCCAAAGATGACCACATCTCTGTAGGACTTACCTGCATCACCAAAGCAGATGCCCAAAACTGAACTACTACTGCTAGCATTAATACCACAGCAGGAATCATCAACAATTTAGAAATCGACCAGTGCTTGCTTAATCCATAACCGATTAAAATACCAATCACACCAAAGACTCCCCCTTCTACTATGGCCGTCAAAGGTCCTAATAAAAAGGCAATGGCTATAATCGCTGATACAACAGATAATAGGCTCCAACGAAAACCATGACGTACACCTACAATGGCAATCGTCATAGGCACAAAAATAGATCCAAAAAATCCAAGCATAGGTACACTGAGACCTATCATGGCAAAGACAATCATCAATGCCGTTAAGATACCAGACTCTACGACGGACTTTGTACTTGTTTGATTCATATACTAACCCCATACTATGTCTCGCCCCAAAGGTGCAACATAGTTCTATGCCAATACAATAAATAGACATATGACTTTCGTCATATGCCTATTATATCATATTCTCTATACGTCTTGAATGATTGGTAGAATCATTGGGCGACGACGTGTTTTTTCATAGAAGAATTTTCCTAATGTGTCACGCACCACAGTTTTGATCGTTGTCCAATCTTTGATATGATCCATTTCACACTTCTCTACTGCTGCATCTACACGACGTTGTGCTTCACTTAATAATTCTTCTGCATCACGAACATACACAAAGCCACGAGATAACATATCTGGTCCCGCTACAATCGTACCAGAAGCACGGTCCATTGCCATAACAACCACAACCATACCTTCTTGCGCTAATTGCTGACGATCACGGATAACGATGTTACCTACATCGCCTACACCTAATCCATCCACAAAGACTTTACCAGCTGGCACACGACCTGCTAAACGACCTGTACGAGTAGTAAACTCAAAAATTTGTCCATTATCACCTACCAAGACATTGCTAGGTTTTACAATTCCCATGGACACAGCCAGTTCACCATGTTTTTTCAACATGCGGTATTCACCATGAACTGGGATAAAGAATTTAGGTCTCACCAAATTCAACATAGTTTTTAAATCTTCTTGGCTACCATGACCAGATACGTGAATACCACGATCCTTGCCGTATACTACATGAGCACCTTGGCGCAATAAGTTATCGATGGTACGTCCTACGGCCGCTTCGTTACCTGGAATTGGTGTAGCGGAGATGATAACAGTATCATTTGGCGTAATCTCTACGGTACGGTGATTGTTTGTAGACATACGAGATAGACCTGCCATTGGTTCCCCTTGAGACCCCGTTGTTAAGATCATAATTTCATCAGCACGATAGCGATTCATTTCATCATCACCGATGATAGTTCCTTCTGGCACTGTTAAGTAACCACGCTCTTGAGCGATTTCTGTAACATTTACCATGGAACGACCTAATACCACTACTTTACGTTTTGTAGCTACCGCTGCATCAATAGCTTGTTGCAATCGGGACACATTAGATGCAAAAGTAGCTAAAATAACACGACCCGTAGCTTCTGCGACAGCACGCATAATCGCTGGTCCTACAGAACTTTCAGATGGAGTGAACCCTGGCTTTTCCACATTAGTGGAGTCAGACATAAGCGCCAATACGCCTTTGTTACCAAGTTCTGCAAATTTGTGAACGTCCATCAATTTCCCATCTACAGGAGTTTGATCCACTTTGAAGTCCCCCGTATGTACCACAGTACCTACTGGAGTTTCTAAAAAGATGGCACATGCATCTGGAATAGAGTGATTTGTTTGGATAAAGCCCACTTTGAAGCAGCCAATTTTAAATTCATCACCAGCTTTTACAACTTGTAATTTTTTAGCTTTTACATGATGTTCTTTTAACTTACCTTCAATCAAGCCACATACTAAGTTCGTAGCATACACAGGTACGTTCACTTCTTTTAATAAATACGCCAAGGACCCAATGTGGTCTTCATGACCATGAGTAATCACCACGGCACGTACTTTATCTTTATGCTCGATTAAATAACTCATATCAGGGATTACAATATCTACCCCTAACATGTCATTTTCTGGGAATGCTAAACCCGCATCTAACACGACAATATCATCGCCATATTGGAAAATGGTCATATTTTTACCGATCTCACCTAGACCACCTAATGGAATGATTTGCAATTTATCTTTTCGCACATGGGAACGATTTATTTGTTCATGTTTTTCCACAGTTGTATTGGCACGTTGTGGTTTACGCGGACCACGATTAGATTGACGGCGCTCGCCATTATCGCCTTGTGGACGCGGACGACTGGTACGTTCCCCCTCAGCTTTCACAGTGGTACGACGATTTTGACCCGTCGTGCGGCGTGTACGTGTTGTAGAACGTGGTCGTTGTTGCGTAGCTTCACCTACCGGTGCAGCTATATTTGTTCTTTCTTCTTGTATATTCAAAATTTCCTCCTACAGGACTATAGTCGTACTGTCTATACATACTACCATAGTCCAAGACTATATAATCCCACCCTCAGATGGTTAAGCATGTATCGGCATGTAAGCACAAATAAGTATCTATTTCTGTTCGTATTCATACAGCAAAACACTGTGAGAAACCTTTCTCACTATCTATGTCACATTCTTCTACACAGCAAAGCATATACCCTCTATACATACTTCTACTGTGAAACATTTGGGAACCCATAAGGTTCATAAGCCGATCAAAATAATTACCTTTATTATACTATAGAAAATCCACCCTAAGCAACTAAGGCGCCTCTCCCTAATCCATAAAATTTGCAATTGAATATTGCACTATATGCAATTGCGTTTTATAATGTAAACGAAGTAAGGTTTTTGAAAGTTTACAATAGGAGGTCACAAAATGAAAAATGTAAGTATTCACACAATTGCAGAGATCGCTATCTTAACGGCGATGATGACAATTCTAGGAGGCATCAAAATTCCCAACTTAATTTCCGGTGTAGAGTTCCAACTATCTGCTCCTTTAGCGGTAGCAATTTGCGCTGCCTTCGGATTCCGCAAGTACATCATCTGCGGCTGTCTTTCTAGTTTGATTGGTCTTGTATTAGGCACACAAAACTTATTAAACGTTGCCATTGCCATGCAATTCCGCCTCATCGTAGGACTCATTTTATGGATTGGCAAAAATCGCATGTGGTCTATTCTTATCTCTGGTCCTATTGCGTCTGCTATCGCCCGTATCACCATTGGTTTATCCTTTGGCAAAATGGTCATTCCTATGCTTGTGATGGCAGTACCTGGCATGATTTTCACAGTCATTGTAAGCCCTATCTTCTACAGTATCTTGCGACGTCTACCACGCTTGGCTACTACGTTGAAAGCGCATCAAGGTTAGTCACTTATGGTTTACAGCATTCGTATGCGCGCTGCTAAGGGAGGCCCTCATGAACAAGGAGGTTCTCATATTTCTGGAGCGGAACGTCTCGTCTCTTTAGAATCCTTATCACGCATTTCAGAAGAATTTTTACAACGAGCATTGCAACACAGCAAAGGTCGTCCAGATTTTATCAATTTACAAATTGATGAGATTCCTGACGAATCCATCATAAAAGTCCCTGCTCTCATGGTGGCTACTACAGAATCAGAAACAATCGAGGAATCTCATCGGGTAGCTACCCAACTATTACAACAAGTGCAGATTCACGAACAGGCGATTCAAAAGGCTTTTACCAAACTCAGCAAAAATACAGAAACTGTGAGCGGGGCTTGGCTCATCAATGCTATTACTGGTGAGGTGTATCCCCAAACAGTACGTGTGTCCCGTATGGATGCCGAATCAGATGCAGACATACACCACCATTTGCAATATTATGGCTGTTCTTCCATCCATTCTAGGGAGGCTCTCATCCTAGCAAGCAAGGTCCTCGCATCGCCTTACGTACTAGGTGAACTATGTTGGTCCGATGATCCACAGTATACGACGGGCTATGTGTCCTATGGCACTACCTACCATCGGTTAAGCCCTATGAAAGTCTATGGTAGTCCTATTGGTGGTCGCGCCTTCTTTATCACTGACGATGCACCGATAGAAGAAGTAATACAGTATTTTACATCCACTCCTACGTGGGTCACAACGAAAGGGATTCACCATGTTTAATCGATACTCCGAAGCCTTAGTCAAGCGCCAAGAGGAATCACAATTTCGTTCTCCTCGCACCTATACTCCTATCGATGCTACTCATGTTATGTATGAAGGTTCCACCTATCTAATGATGGCATCAAATAATTACCTAGGCTTAACCCATCATCCCCACGTGAAAGATCGAGCCTTACAGGCCATCCAACAATATGGCGCCGGTTCTGGTGGCGCTCGCCTTACCTCTGGTTCTTTCCCTTTATTTCAAGAACTAGAGCACCGTCTTGCACAGTGGAAAGACTGTGAAAAGGCACTCACTTTCACAGCTGGGTTTATGGCAAATCTAGGAACAATCTCTGCCCTAGTTCATAAAGGAGATATTATTTTTAGTGATGAATTGAATCACGCTAGCCTCATCGACGGATGTCGTCTCAGTGGCGCTAAAGTACAAGTCTACCCTCACAAGGATCTGGCAGGTCTAGAATCCTCATTAAGCCAATCTAAGCACTATGGTATGCGTTTTATCATCACTGATGGAGTGTTCAGCATGGATGGGGATATAGCTCCCTTACCTGAACTATTGGAACTTGCAGAACGGTACGATGCCCTACTTATAGTAGACGATGCTCATGCTACTGGCGTCATTGGTGAAGGCCGTGGCACAGCGCATCACTTTCATTGTGAAAACCCACGTATCATCATCACTGGCACTATGAGTAAAGCCTTAGGGTCCATCGGAGGATACGTCTGCGGTAGCCAAACCATCATCGACTATATCATCAACCACAGTCGTCCCTTCATCTTTGCCACCGCTTTGTCCCCTGCTGACATTGGGACTAGCATCGGTGCCCTAGAAGTATTAGTAGAGGAACCTAGTGTATATCAAAAACTGCGAAGCAATACAGAATATATGCATAACGCCTTGCAATCACTAGGAATCCCTAGCAGCGATGATACACCGATATTTCCTATCATCATCGGCTCTAACGAAGATACATTAGAAGCCAGTCGCCTATGTGAACGAGAAGGCATTATCCTCAGTGGCATTCGCCCTCCCACAGTCCCTGTCAACACTGGACGATTGCGCTTAACCGTCACCGCTGCACACACAGAAGAAGAATTAGACAAGGTCATCCAAGTATTACAAAGACTACCAATACAAAAGACCTTATAACAAAGCTCCTCCTGAATTTCCATAAAGGGAGCTACAAAAAATAAGTTCCAAATAAAATAGAGGAAAGTTGAGCCATATCAACCTTCCTCTATTTTTTAATCCACCGCAAGAAAAGCCGTAGTGCTTACTGAAAACTTTCGCGTAGGGCAGTTTTTAGAAGCGCTGCGGCTTTTCGCTTTTTTAGAAGCGCTGCGGCTTTTCGCCTTTTTAGAAGCGCCACGGCTTTTCACTCTATAAGGTTTTACAAAATTCCCTAAATTGTTCTTTATACAGTCCCGCTCCTCCATTGGCTGGATGGCGCAAGGTAGCTTGTACTTCTACCCCATACTCCGCCAAGGTAAGACTCGCTTTTTGACCCACTCCAATGATCTGAGCCTGTGGAAATAGGGCTAACAGTTGTTTCGTATAGGTCCACCCTAAGTCTAATTCTTGCTTTGTAGGTGTCCGGTTCGTCAAGCCATCTATTCCTTTAAAGGGATGAAATGGAAAAATGTTCCACAACACCACTTCATAAGGTTCTATATTAGCTTCTAACATGGCATTCCACACCACAGAATCAGTAGGCTCATTAAAGCCCTTTTCTTTTTGTGTCGGTTTTATAATATACTCGCTCTTTGGATTACTAGTTCGTTTCGGCTCCAATCCAGTAAACACCATAGATGGGGTTACTGTAGGGTGATGCCCTAAGAGCATTCTTTCACAGGTCATGGCAATCCCTGTAAATCGTCCTCCTTGATAGCCCACCGCTTCTGCAATGATAAGAATTTTGGCGCGATCTAATCGCTGCTCCAAATAGGCTTGTAACTGTTTTCTCCGAATGGAGCTCGCTCTCTGATTAGTATCATAGCGTTCATCAAAATCATTCCAAGGATTATACACATAGGGACTGGAAAATCCTTTTAATTGTCGCATCAATCGTTCTACTGACATAGATACCTCACTATTTGGAATGCAATAGTACTACCTTAGAACTACTTTCATCACGTTCTAAATGTTGACCTACTGAAGATTCCTCTAATTCTTTACCATAATTTTTATTGGTAATTATGAGCATCCGTTCCCCAGATTGCAAGCGTTTAAATAACTCTTGTTCCTCAATTTGAGGCATCACATTCTTACCGTTCCACTTCGCACTGCGCTGTACATTATACTTCGCCAATCGTTCTGGACTAGGCTCTACTCGCACGGGTGTCACATCTAAATAATACGGCACTGACGCCGCATATTCCCCATAATAATACACAGGTCCATGAAAGCTTCGTATCTGTTCATGATAGGTCACAGAAGAACGCAAGCCCAAGAATGGTACCAACCCTTCTAAAAGCACAATACCTAGTACTACCAAGGTACCCATCCCCACCGTGAAAGGCATCATCAATCGTTTCCGATACCAATAACACCCACCTAGAAATAAGGTAAGACCTACGACAACAGCTCGAAGAATCCACCAAAAGCCCCAAGGTGCAAAGAATGTTCCAATCCCAAGAGCCCACCATAATACTAAAGTCGGTCCCAATACCCACCACCAAGCACGGTGACTGGCATCTTTCAAAGAAATAATCCCAAAAGCTCCTAACAAGCTGAAAGGAATCACCGAAATAAAGGCATAAGTCGGATATTTTGTAGCCATAGCCGTATAAAATACAATCGTTCCCCATCCCATAATCATGGTATATAGATAGGCATCAGTTCGTGTTTTCCAACCACGATACATACCGTATAGAATAGCCCCAGTCCAAGGGAGAGATCCCCCTAGGAAAATAGGTAGGTAATACCACCAGTGATTCACTTCAGGATGCTCCGATTGGGTGGCTCTCGTTACATTGTGGAGCCCTAAAAATCCATTGATAAACTCCATGCCGTGAGTATGGTACATATATCCATACCAAGGCAATACCACCGCTAAAAATACGAGGATACCTTGCCATGGAAATAAAGCTTTCACCATAGACCAAGATCGTTTAACCCCTGCATACATCAGGAACAACAATCCCGGTAATACCAACCCTACAGGGCCTTTCGTCAATACTGCAATCCCCGCAAAGCCATAGGCTACTGCCATATACCATGGATTCTTAACTAGTAGTCCACGATAGGCGTAATAAAAGGTACCTACCGTAGCAAATAACAACACCATATCTGTGATGATACCATGGGCAATGGTCCATACGATGAGAGATGTGCCTAATATGAATGCTGATAACAATGCTCCTAATCGTTGCCCTGTTAGGGTGCGCACCCCTTGGTAAACCAAGGCTACTGATAAAGCCCCAAAAAAACCTGACGGAAAACGCGCTGCAAAATCTGTCATACCGAATGCAGAATAGGACAAACTCAATAGCCAATAAATCATAATTGGTTTATCAAACCAATAGTGCCCATAAATTTGTGGGGACAACCAATCTCCAGAAAGGACCATCTCTTTTGCGGTTAAAGCGTAATTCGACTCTACTGGATCCGACACTGGTAATAGATGGTTTCCTAGTACATAAACTCCTAAGAAAAAGAGAAATACTACATAGGTTACACGATGTAATTTCATAAGCATCTCCCTATTGTTTACGACGTTTCCAATATTTCAAACCATATACTACAGCTACCACTACAAATACTACAATCATAGCAATTAATAGTTCATGATTATACTCAATTAAGTCTTTCCAATGTTCTCCTAATTTCATACCTAGCCAAACTAGCAAGATAGTCCAAGGGATAGTGCCCAAAGTAGTCCAAATCACAAAGGAGGCCATCGGATATTTAGCCACTCCTGCAGGGAAGGAAATAAATGTACGCACCCCTGGTAATAAACGCCCAATAAACACAGCAGCACCACCATAGCGATTGAACAATTTTTCTGCAGCACCAAATTTATCTTCATTAAATAAGATATATTTCCCATATTTCATCAATACAGGTCTGCCACCATATTCCCCTAGCCAATAGGATAATATAGAACCCACAATACCCGCTACAACACCTACAATAATAGCCGTATTCAAATCAAATACGCCTTGAAATACTAAATACCCTGCGAACCCTAAAATAATTTCACTAGGAATGGGAATGTTCGCATTTTCTAGCACCATACAAATAAACATGGCTGCATACCCATAAGTTTCCATGATGGTCAATACATAATCCACTGTTGTCTCCTCATCGGAAGATAGTTATTAATCTTCATCTTCTTCATCTAATAAATAATCTTTTGCCATCCACTTTTTCGTAGCTGTAAATGTGATTGTCACCCATTTCTCTGCAGGGTCACCACCAATGGCAAGGTCAATTTCATTACGAATTTCATCTAATTCCACAATGGTTTGTTTTGGAAAATTCTTAGGAATTAAAATATCAATTTCAATCATTTTTACATTCCCATAGGCTTGTACACTAGTGACATAATCTTTAAATTTATACTTTTCCATGAAAGAATCCATAATAAATTGGATGCGATTATGCAGTTTCAATGGTGCTACACCCATAATTTGTTTCACCGATGGGATAATAATTTTTAAGGCAGACGGCATCATTTGTAAGGATAAAATAATGAGCACAATAGGATCCACGTAGACCGCCCATTCTGCATAGCCAAAATGTTCTAACCCAAAAGCCACTAAAAAGCTAATTAAGATACCTGCTTCTAACATGGCATCAATGGACCAGCTAATATTATCGAATTTTACCAAATTAGATTGCAATTTTTTATTGATTTGGTGTACATAGAAATAATAGCACGTATCAGCAATGGTAAAAATTGTAGCATAAATGATAGCAGGTCCCACATGAACAGCACGACCGCCACCCAATAAATCCGTCAGTCCCGATAAAAAGGCATAACTTACAATAAGCAAGGTAAAACTACCTTCTGCAATCAATACCAACGGTTCAAACTGCCAATAGCCAAACTGAAAGCGCTTACTCGTTTCATTGGATACTAATCGGGATGTAATGATCATCATCACCTTAATAATCACGGCAATAAAGGACACTACCCCATCTAATAAGATGGCACTGGATCCGCTGAAAACCCCCATCATAGTACCACCAATGGCCACAAATGACATGAGGATAGCCGATTGAATTAACAATCGTTGCTCTACTGCATGTTTATCTTGTATTAACATAATTACTCCTATTTAATCTAGTGAGCCTCAGACTCATTCTACTATGGATATTAATAAAATATCTTTTGATTAACTATCTTATAGCCTATAGGCATTCTGTACGGTCTACACGCTATGAAATAGTTTTATGCATTCATATACAAGTATATATAAAAACGGTGTATCATACAAGTACGATACACCATTTATAATTATCATATACGTAATTTTGTCTTTTATGTTCCACACCAAGAAAATATCTATTACTATTTTATAGAATTAATAATAGTATCCCCTGTGTATACGATTAAGCTTCTTTTTCTAAATCAAACTTATCAGAGATGAATCCATACAAGGTCCATCCTATGAACGTCACGATAGAACCATATGTCATTGCTTCTAAGCCAGATGCATATAAAGCATATAAGCTATATAGGGAACCAATAAAGGCAATAAAAGTAGTTCCACTTAACTCGCTGCCACCACGTCCTGCAGATTTTAAGATAACAATAATAGCTGCCATAGACAATAAGTAAGGGATGATATTAGTAACAACCGCAAGGTTAACTAATACTTCAAATTGTTGATTTAATGATTCAGACATTGTCATCAAAGATAACAAAGATTGAACAATTGTAATCGTAATCATGCCTACAACTGGAGCATCCTTTGATGTGATTTTACTAAATAATTTAGGGAATAAACCTTCATCAGCAGATTGTTTGAATACGTTAGCAATTGTAAACTGCCAACCAAGCAGAGAGCCAAAGCAAGACATAACCATCAAGCCCATAACAATTTTACCTACTGTTGGTGTAAACATACTAGCGAATGCTAAGCCGAACGGAGCAGAACTATTTACTAAATCATTTGCTGGTACAAGACCAAACATGATATTAGTAGATAACACGTAAATAACTGCTGCTCCCAATGTACCACCAAGTACGGCAATCGGTACATTTTTTTCAGGATTATCAACTGCATCAGAGTTAGCTGCTGCTGATTCCAAACCTAAGAATGCCCATAATGTCATAGCAATTGAGTTAGTTGCTGCTTCGTTGAAAGGCAAGTTATTTACATTCCAGTTTTCCATATATAAATGGCCTGAGAAGAAGTACCAACCTACAGTGGATATAACAAATACAGGTCCGATAACCCCCCATACAGTAAAGCTAGATACACGACCAGTGATACTAGCACCACCAAAGTTAAGAACAGTCGCTAACCACAATGTAGCAATTGTCCACATCGCTGTTGTAAAGGGAGATAAGTTCGCATCTAAAAATGTTGCACCATATCCTACTGCAGAAATTGCAATCGCTACGTTAGCAATTAAAAGTGATACGCCATACGTATAGTTTGCCATGAAATTACCTGCTTTCCCGAAGGAATATTCAGAGTAACCACCCATGCCGCCGCCTTTTCTGCTATACATACCCGCTTTCGCAAAGGCGTATGCAAGAGCCATAGAACCTAGTGCTGTAATTAACCACGATACAATTGATAAGGATCCTACTTGTGCCAACTTAGTTGGAAGCATGATAATACCAGATCCCATCATGTTTACAGCTGTTAAAATAGTAAGCTGTAATACACTCATTTTATTTTCGCTTGTGCTGCTCATAGGCACCTCACTTAGAAAGGCCAGCTAGGAGCAAGCTCCTAGCTTCACCTCATTATAAATAATTATTTATCAAATTCTTTTTTCAATACATAACCAAAGGCTTTTTTAGTTCCATCTTCTTGAGTTGTAATATATACACCTTGAATTTCAGGGGCGAAGCCTGGCAATTTATTGATACCTTCTTCTAATGCTAAGAAGTAGTCTCTAGCAGTTTCAGACCATCTTTCACCTGGTTGTACACAAAGTACTCCTGGAGGGTATGGAAGAGCACCTTCTAATGCCATCCGACCAACAGCTTCTGCCAACGGAACAAGTTCACCTTGACCACGTACAAAGTCAAAGTTTGCTTCTTGAGGAGTTTTCACATACTCAGGTAAATATTCGTGTAGGAATAATTTCTTTTGAAGTTCACTTACATTACGTTCTTTGTAGAAATCATGCATTTCTTGACATAGACGACGAATTGTATAACCTTTATATTTATCAATATTATTATAGTAAATAGATGGTAATACATCTTGCATTGGTGCATCTTGTTCAATCAATTGTTCGAAACGAACTAATTGCGCTACCAAGTCATCCATTTTCGTTTTAGATTCTGCTGGAGTCATTAAGAATAAAATTGTGTTCAAATCACATTTTTCTGGGATGATACCATGTTCACGAAGATAGTTAGCTAAAATATTAGCATGGATACCGAAGTCTTCATATTCTCCAGTTTCTACATTAATACCTGGTGTAGTCAATTGGAATTTACATGGATCAATGAAGTATTGTCCTTCACCATATCCTTCAAAAGAGTGCCATTTAGCACCTGGTTCGAAGGCAAAGTATTTAACATCTTGTGCCATTTCAGCAGTATTTCCATCTTCCCATTTTTTACCGTTTACAACTGGTGGTACTAATGGACGAAGGTATTTACAGTTTTTAAGGACTGCTTTACGAGCATCGATGACTGTTTCTACACAATCTTTCCACAATAATTTACCAGCCTCTCCTTCATGCATTTTCGCATTAATGTCAAGAGCTGCAAATAATGGATAGAATGGAGATGTAGAAGCATGCATCATAAATGCGTTGTTCAAGCGTTTATGATTTACATAGCGCTCTTGCCCCTTTATGTGAGAATCTTTTTTGTGTACTTGAGATGTTTGAGAGAATCCAGCTTGTTGCTTATGAACAGATTGTGTAACCAAAATACCAGGATCATTAGGTCCTAGCTCTAATAACAATGGGCTGCAATCTTTCATCATTGGAATAAATTGTTCATAACCAACCCACGCAGAGTCAAACAAGATATAATCACATAAATGCCCAATTTTATCGACTACTTGACGAGCATTATAGATAGTTCCATCATAGGTACCTAGTTGAATTACAGCTAAACGAATAGGGCGTTCTACTTTTGCTTTTTCAGGATCTTGTTCTGCTACTAATTTACGGATATATTCTTCATTGAAACAATGTTCCAAAATACCGCCAATAGAACCAAATGGGTTGCGAGCCGTTTCTAAGTATACAGGAGTGGCACCAGCTTGTACTAGTGCACCATGAGAGATAGATTTATGGTTATTGCGATCATATAAAACAATATCTCCAGGGGCTAATAGTGCATTTAATACCATTTTATTAGCAGAGGATGTACCATTTAACACAAAATATGTTTTGTCTGCATTATATACTTGCGCTGCATGTTGCTGTGCATCACAAGCTGGGCCTTCATGAATCAATAAATCCCCTAATTTAACATCCGCATTGCAAAGGTCACTACGGAATACGTTTTCACCATAGAAATTATAGAATGCACGACCCGCTGGATGACGTGCAAAGAATTGTCCTCCTTGATGACCTGGACAGTCAAATTGAGAGTTACCGTCTTCTACATAATCTGCCAACGCACGGAAGAATGGAGGCAACATATCTTCTTCATATTTTTTAGCTGCCGCTTCAATTTGTTTTACATATAATTCGTAATTCACTTCATTAGCATCGATTACACGAGTAATCTTACCTACAAATTCAGGTTTAACGGTGGAGTTCGCATCTTTTTTCACTAAGAATACAGGAATACGAAGAGCTTCAATCAATGGATTGCTTAGTACTTCTTCATGATCTGCATCAGTGATCACAATCGCAGCTACATCAGAAAAATCAGTTTCATCTAAGGTCACTGCAAAACGAGTAATAGAATCCTCAAAGTCTTGTAATGCATCATGAGAGAACGCAATGTGTAAGTGATTCATAATAAAGCCTCCTATTGCATACTATAAATAGATATAATTATTGAAAACCATTGTCGACATGGTAGCTATGGATATAAAAATATACACTAGCCGTTTCGTACTAATCTTACAACGAATGACAATTTAATTCAACCTTAATTAACTATTTCTATTATAGCAATTTGTTATATTTTAACCTATTAAACCGCTAATATACTATATCCTATAGAATGTTATTTACATTCCATCTTAAAAAATGCATTTATAGTCACATTTATTTAGATATACAAAAGTAGCGTTATATATCAAAATATAACATCTTTCCATTTATATCATAATGCAAATTATTGATAATATATCTCAATACATTTTAGACTTTGCGAATATTTATTAACCTAATATCCGCAAATACAAGTGTTAATTAATTTTTTATTCTTAATTTCTTTATATTACAATAATTATTTTTTATCAAGATAACCATCATTTTTTCTATTCTTGCATTTTTTGCATAACTAATCATTATTTCCACTACAACGTAAAAAAGACCCTATACAGGGTCTTTTTATAACACATATATTATGCAAATACATTCACTAGATCGATAGTTTGATCACGACCAGGACCTACTGAAACAATACCTACTTGTACACCCGTTACTTCTGCAATGCGTTCGACATAACGACGTGCTGCTTCTGGTAATTCTTCATACTTGCGGATACCGGAAATATCTGTTTTCCAACCTGGGAATGTTTCGTATACTGGTTCACATTCTGCTAATACATCTAAGCTAGCAGGGAATCCTTGTACAGGCTCACCATTGCGAGTATAACCTACACAAATTTTCACTTCATCCAAACCATCTAAGATATCTAAACGAGTGATTGCCAAATAATCCAAGCTATTCAATGCTGCACCATAAGTCACAACGGATAAATCTAACCAACCACAACGACGGGAACGACCTGTAACAGTACCGAACTCATGGCCTGTTTGACGAAGGTATTCACCAGTTTCATCTAATAGTTCAGAAGGGAATGGACCTTCACCAACACGAGTAGAGTATGCTTTTACTACGCCAAAGATATTTTTTAAGTAGTTAGGACCTACACCAGCGCCCACAGACGCACCGCCTGCCACTGGATGAGAGCTAGTTACGAATGGATATGTACCATGATCAAGGTCAAGCATCGTTGCTTGGGCCCCTTCAAACAATACTTTTTTACCACCTTTGATAGCATCAATCACGGCAAAGTTTGTATCTTTTACAAATGGACGTAATTGTTCTGCATAGCCTAAGTAATCTTTTAAAATTTCTTCAAAGTTAACTGGCTCAAAACCATATACGGCTGTTAACATTTTATTTTTCAATTCTACGTTGAATTTAAGTTTCTTCTCAAATACAACTGGATCCATTAAATCGCAAATGCGAATGCCAATACGATTTACTTTATCTGCATAGCATGGACCAATACCATTTTTTGTAGTACCGATTTTAGCATCGCCTTTCACAGATTCTTCCGCTTCATCTAAACGATTATGATACGGTAAAATCACGTGAGCACGGTCAGAAATATATAAGGATTTTGCACTTTTACCTTCTTTTTCAAGGTTTGCAATTTCTTCCAACAATACCTTAGGGTCCACAACGACACCAGTACCAATGATATTCATTTTATCATCGTAAAGAATACCGCTAGGCAATAAACGCAATGCGAAAGATTTACCATCTACGACTACTGTATGACCTGCATTATTACCACCTTGGCTACGTACTACCACATCAGCGCGTTCAGATAAATAATCAACGATTTTACCTTTACCTTCATCGCCCCATTGTGTGCCAATTACCATACTTGTTGCTACATTGGTTCCCATATGAATTGCCTCCATTACATCATAGAACTTTCTATCGTAATGACTACATTAAGTCATCGCTCTGAAAGTTTTTCCATTATTAGTATTACCTTCGTAAATAGGCGTCTAATGTACACTATTTACATTTTATTATAGCATAGATTGAAAACATTGGGGTAGTTATTCCCTACAAATTCCCATATCTTTATGATGAGCCCAACCGCTTTATAAATTCTTCTGGAATGGACGATAAGAATCGACTTGGTTGTTGCCAATACCCATTTGCATTCACCTTTGCATAGGTAATGGTCAAGTGTTTCTTAGCACGGGTTAACGCCACATAGAAAATACGTTTTTCTTCTTCTAATTTACCATCTTTAACGGCAAAGTAGAAGGGAAGTCCTCCATCATGTGCGCTAGCAATAAAGACATACTCAAATTCACTGCCTTTGGCTTGATGGACCGTAATGATGGGAATACGGCTATCTCCTTTCCGTCGAAACATGCCCTCTCCCGAGTGAAGGGCCGAGATTTCCAATATCTCTTTCACACCATCACGTCCTACATAATGTGGATGTTCCGCTTCTAACTCTTTCATGATGCGGTATAGTTCGCGAATACTAGTTAATCTACGTTCCCCAGTGGGATCTTCTTTTACTTTTTTCTGATAATGCTCCACTAGGCCCATATCTTTCATAATATAGGTAAGAATTTCTGTAGGTTTACTCGTAGTCCACTTACTTCGTAAAGTATCCATAGAGGCAGCAATATTGGCAAATGTATCTCTATATTTATTTATAAATGCCATACGCTGTGCTTTCGTAGGAAGGATATTTTCTTTCATTGCATACACCAATAATTTACCCGTCGCTATAATATCGTCCATGGCATTATGAGTGGACTGATGATCAATGGGAAAGTATCCACTTAAAAATTCTAGTTTATGGTTCGGCAAATTCGGATAGAACCTACGGTATATATCTAAGGTATCATAGATGGCTTGTACCCTTGGCATAGCTACACCATGTCGGCTACACTCTTGCTCTAATATGCTCATATCGTACTGCACATTATGACCGACAATCATGGACCCATCAGCAAACTGTCTGAATGCTTCCAGTACAGTTCGTGCATCACCACCAACCTTTTGTAAGTGCGCATCACTAAAGCCATGGACTAATTCTGAATCCCCTACAGGCACGCCGGGATTGATAAATCGTTCGAAGGTATCAATGGTATTGCCTTCTTCATCGATGCGGATAGCTGCCATCTGCACAATGCGATCTTCCATGATATTTACACCTGTCGTTTCCACATCAAATACAATGATATCTTTAGTCACTAGCCCTTTTTCTAATTGCTCATAAGGCTCTCGTGTAAAGATATTTGTGCTCATAAAATCGGTGATCCGCAACCCAGTTTTTCTCACTGCTGTGCTTTCTAATTCCTCTATGCGCTTATCACCAACTCCTTTGACAAAGGTTCGAATGATCCGTTTTGTACTCATCAAATCCCAAGGGTTCACTAAGCATTTAAAAAATGCCAATACATCCTTGATTTCCAAACGTCGGAAAAATTTTAATTCATCTGCCAAAATAAACTTCAATTGTTTCTCTTCTGGCAAGGATCGATTACATCGTTTAAAATACTCACTCAATTGTATAGCCTGTTTATTGGTGCGCACCAAAATTCCTACAGGAGGCATCTCTTCGCCAATTCTCAGCTGTTGAATAGATTGAAATATATACCTAGCCTCATCCTGAGCATCTGCAGCAGCATATATCGAAATAGGCTCACCTTGCTGTATGGCTATCGCTTTCGGTTCTTTTTGATACAACTCTCGCACCCGTTGAGGGAACATATCTTTCAACATGGAAAAAGCTCCCTTAAACAGCATCTGATTAGACCGATAGTTTGTATCAAACACTAATTCTATGGGGTTATACTCTCTGCAATACCGATCGATTAATGTCATCGGATTAGAACCACGCCATTCATAAATGGTTTGAAAGTAATCCCCACAGAGCAAGATATGGTTACCCTTCCACATGGTGTTCATCACTTCATATTCTAACTCGCTAGTGTCTTGCATTTCATCTACTGCAATATAGGAATAGCGCTGACGCCAACGATTAGCCACTTCGGGGCGCTGAAAGATTTGATGTACCCTCGTAATCAAATCTGCAAAGTCTAGTCCATTCAATGAACGTAATCGCCATTCGTATTCCATCAATACTTGTAGCCCTTTTTCTTCTAAAAATTCGGCAGTATCTTCTGACATGATGCTATACCAAACAGACTCTTCCCTTTTCATACGCTTGATTGTCCGTGCGTAATCCTCTTGTATATTAGCAGAATAATATTGATACTTCGATCGATGCTCTTTCACTTCGCTGATAACCTGACGAATCGTATCTGCATGTATTTTAGGTGCCATAATACCTTGTTCTTTACTATAGGCTTTCACAAGATTCGGCAGACATTCACTTAATAATTCCTCTGCATCTTCTTCGTCAAAGATGAGAAATTCTTTAAATAGATCTTCTTGTAATTTGGCTTCTTCTTGCAAAATGGTATAACAAAAGCTGTGAAACGTAGATACTTTCACAGCTTGTGCCTCTTGTCCTACAATCGCAATCATGCGTTCTTTCATTTCACGACACGCTTTATTCGTAAATGTTAAACACAAAATTTGATCTCCAGTGGCACGTCCCGTTTCCAAGATATGTGCCACCCGATAGGACAATGTATTTGTTTTTCCCGTTCCTGCAGAAGCTAGCAATACAATATTTCTATCTAATTCCTGTACAACTTGTTGTTGAATGTCATTAAGTACCACAGTATTTGATTGCATAGTTGCTCCTTATTTCACCAATGAAAGTACGCTAATCCTAGCACTGGTATAGGCCCTAACACGGCTGTTAGTGCCCACAACATAATATTCATATCCAAGGGAATATGGAATACTTCTGTAATCACTGCATAGGTAATCATACCTAAAAAGACATTGGTTGCTACCCGTTTGATGGTAAACCATGCTACCTTAATAATCATCCAAGCTACAACAATAGCTACTACAGCTTGTAATACGTAATCCATCATTACCTCATTTCTTGACGATGTAATACAGCACCGCTCAAGGTCACCTCATCAGCGTATTCAATATCCCCGCCTACAGGAATACCACGGGCAATACGAGTGACCTTAATCCCCGTAGGTTGCAATAATCGAGCAATATATAGAGCCGTTGCTTCCCCTTCTACATCAGGATCTGTGGCGATGATAACCTCTTGCACTGTATTATCTTGAAGGCGCAACATGAGCTCTTTCAAGCGGATGTCTTCTACGCCTACCCCATCAATAGGGGACAAAGCCCCTTCCAACACATGGTATAGCCCTTTATAGTCACCACTGCGTTCGATGGCGATGACATCACGGGATGTTTCCACCACACAAATCATCGATCTGTCCCGTTTAGAGCTAGCACAAAACTCACAAGGATCTTGAGCTGATAAATTAAAGCATTGGGAACATCTATGAGTCGCTTCTTTCGCTGCAAGGATGGTTTCTACCAAGCGTTGTACATCTTCTGCATCTGCCTCAATCAAATGGTATGCTAATCGTCTAGCCGATTTAGCCCCCACACCTGGTAGGCGACGCAACTCTTCTACTAATCGTTCTAAAGGATTTGTCATATTAGAACATACCTGGCATTCCAGGAAGTTTCAAGTTTCCTGTGACAGCCCCTAATTTTTTCTCTGCCACTTCTTTTGCTTTACGGTTCGCTTCATTCACAGCTGCTAAAATTAAATCTTCTAATGCTTCCACATCTTCTGGATCTACTGCAGCAGGAGCAATTTTAATGGACAATACTTCTTGTTCTCCATTCATTGTTACAGATACAGCACCACCACCGATAGATGCTTCTACCACGGTGTTTTTAATTTCTTCTTGTGCTTTTTCCATATCTTTTTGCATTTTTTGAACTTTTTTCAACATACCTTGCATATTACCGCCACCAAACATAGTGAACCTCCTTCATTACTTAGACAAATCGTCTACTTCTTTCACATAAATATCATACCCGCTAGCCTCCATGTGTTGTAAAGCATCATAGAGTAGAGTTTCTTGTTTTTCTTCATCACTGGCCTCGGCTGAAGACCATTTCGGCAATGTCCGTATCTCGTCTATGTCTTCTTCTGAAAGCATGCCTTTCCCCATTTCCTGATAGTAGGGATTTAATACTTCCTCTGGATTCTCATAGACTGTGAGAAAGTCATCAATAATACCCTCTACATTGGTCGGATCACTACCAGCACCTACCTTTGAAGTGGTGTTTGTCCCTACATAAGTGGGTTTTCCACTATCAGGCCTCGACGTTTCTACAGATACAGTTGGCATCTCCTCATCAGCTGTCACCGGGGTCGTTTCTTGTGCCACAACAATTGGTTGTCCTATCCCTTCAGCTTCTTTATTACCTTTCACCACAGGAGTCGTTACCATTGGTTGTACCTGCGACTGTCCGCTTTGTTGTGAAGCCCCTCCAAAGGATTTTGCTGCCTCTAAGTATACCTGCAATTTAGGGTCCTTCTTATCGATAGCTTTCACCACAATCGGCCGTCCTATCACTTGTTGAAACGCTTTCTTCCCACATTCTACATGTTGCGGTTGCACCAGAATAGGCCCTGCAATTGGTGTAGGAAACACCAAGATAGCTTGCTCTTGATCTAAGTACACCAAGTTTCCTTGCTGATAGATCGTATTGAGCAATCCATAGTTCTTGCCTCTCAACCATTTTATCACGTTTGCTAAAATCGTGCTATATTCATGAGGACTGACCATCCCCTGTCCTACAGTTAGCTCTTGCGCCGTGTCAAATATCGCCGTTTTAGGCTTTACCGATGGAGATGCTTTCTTCGGTAATGGTGGTGGCAAGGAGCTTTTACCAACAGAATCGGCCACTTTAGCTACACGAGGCGGTGGTAACGGGGATGTTGCTTTTACAGTTCTAGCTCTCACTGGTGAGACAGGTGGCAACAACACCTCATCCTCTACTGGATGAGGAATATCCTCCAAGACACCATCATATACATCCGTATCCGCCACGGGTGGTGCAGGTTCTATTACAGAGCTGGCAACTACAGGTCGTTGTTCCGCCCACTCATTCAACTTTTGGAGCAAAGCATCTTCTTGACGATTCACAAATTGTTCCATCGTCGTCATGCGCCCTTCTAAGCTCTGGTAAGTGCCTCCTCCCAATTGTAATAGTGAAAGCAATCCCATTTCTACAATGACCCTAGGGTTATCTACTTGCTTTGCATTATTTTGCACCGTTTGTAATACATTGATATAGCGTCCTATCTCCTCCATAGATAACGCATTGGCCTGCGCCAATAATCGCTCTTTATGCGTATCATAAGCTAATAGCTCTTCCGCCTCAGGTAATACTTTCGCCACAATCATAGCTCGCAGATGTTCTACTAAGGCCGTTACAATTTGACGAGCATCACGACCCATTTGTAGCGCTTCATCTACAGCTTGCAGTAAAGCCGCTCCATTACCGGATTTCAATATATCTACCATAGTTAGCACCCAAGATTTGCTCACTAAGCCAATCATAGATTCTACTAAAGGAGCTGTAATCATATCTGAGGTCATACCGGAACATTGATCCAGAATACTCAAGGCATCTCGTAAACCACCATCTGCATGGACTGCAATCACTTGTGCCGCCGCAGGGTCAAGAGAGATATTGCTTTCCTTCGCCACATGCAATAAATGGGCTGTAATATCTTTTGCTGTAATACGGCGGAATGTATACCGCTGACAACGAGATAAAATAGTAACCGGTAATTTCTCCGATTCTGTTGTGGCAAAAATGAACATCACATGGCTTGGCGGTTCCTCGATCGTTTTCAACAAGGCATTCCATGCTTCATTGGTGAGCATGTGGGCTTCATCAATGATAAATACTTTTTTATGACCTACCACAGGCAAGAAATTCACCTGTTCCCGCAAGGCACGCACTTCATCAATACCTCGATTGGAAGCCGCATCAATTTCTATCACATCCAAGGCTTGCCCTTGTAACATTTGCTGGCACGATTCACACTGACCACAAGGTGTATCTGTAGGTCCCTGTTCACAGTTAATAGCGCGCGCAAATATTTTTGCCATACTCGTTTTGCCCGTACCTCTAGGACCAGCAAATAAATAGGCATGGGCCACTTTATCTTCACGAATAGCCCGTTGTAATGTATCCGACACATGATGTTGACCTACAACATCTGTAAACTGTTTCGGTCTCCATCGTCTATATAACGCTAAATAACTCATAGTCCCTCCTTTCCCTTAAGATATGAAAAAAAGCAGCTAAGCTAGCTGCTTTACCATAGCACTCGAATCTGACAGCCCTATAGGTTTCCTCGTGGCACAAGAGAGTAACCGCTTAATGCTGCTCCAATCAAGGCCTGACATGGTTCACAGGCTCTCCTTGCACAAGCCCCATAGAACTGTCATATTCCAATGCTATTACCTTATCATTATACATGTTTTTCTATCCCTATTCAAGGGTATATACCTAATCCATCATAAATTGTGCTACACATTAGATGCTATTATTATAACAGAGTTAATTTAATAATTATCTCTTAAGTATCCCTTTATATGTACTAGTTTTCTTGTCCCTATTCTACAAGGATTGATTGTTAATTTCTTAACCTATGCAATTCTGAAGTATTACAAGAGTAGAAAATAGAAAAAAGGACGGCTGCCACCGTCCTTTTTTGAGTTTATGAAAGAATGCTCTAACTTCTTATATCTTTCTGCTCCAAGTATACACCCTTCTATTCTAACATACAATGGGACTATACTCGATGCCCTTCATAGGGGTGCAGGATTAAATCTCCTTTGGAGTATTCTCCTACATAGATATCCCTAATGGAATATCCTTGATCTCGCACTTCTTCTTCCAACCAAGCCATGTCTTTATCGGCTAGGTCTAGAATATCTGGATCTACTACGCCATCTACAATAACAGGGTAGCGAATGATATCATCACCATTCATGACCAGCGTTAATTGACCATTTTGTTCTAGCACAGCACGGCGTACATCACTCACAAGGGTAACCCCTGCGCTCCGAAGTTTCAACTGCAAATCACTACCACGAAGGCCCCGTTTCAAACACTCTCCAACGCGAATCTTACCGCGATCAATGACAATGCTAGGACGTCCATCGATCAGCGTTTTAATCCATCGCACATGAGCGCTAAGAAAACGCAAGCCCATGACCACGATGGTCCAAGCAATCAACACTAGGAAGAATTGCAAGATACCAATACTTTCACTGTAGATAACAGCACCAATAATACCACCTAGTACATAGTTTTGTACCTGATCTAAGGCCGAGTTCGGCGCTAAATTTCCCTTACCCATCAAGTTCATTTGCAAAATGAGAGCTAAAATACCAAGGGCTAGCTTAATAAATACTAATGTATATCCTGTTAACATATTATCGCCCATCCTTCTTCACATCTACCACCTTAGGATTGCTATTAATCATCTCCACAGGTCGCAAAGAATAACCATCCTTATTCATAGTGAAAGTCACCTCAAAATAGGCTTCCTCAATATTGACGATCATACGATCTTGCACGCGCAATGTATTAACGCGAATCTTATCCTTAGGTACATCTGCACGTTCACTTAAATTATTTAAGAATTGCACCATATAGCTCGATTCTTCTGCACTATTAATATCACGAGTGTAATCATTAACTTGCAATCCTAATAAAAATACAAGCCCCAATACAATGATAATGCCCAAGTCACGGAACTTAGTATCAAAACGATTATACATAACTTTTACACCTACTACTAGCAATGCTACTAATAAAATAGATGTCATAATGTATTGCAACAGAGATGTAAACTCTCCTCGTTGCACCACATAAGCATAGGTATAAAATTCCATAATTACCTCACAGTTCTTACTTTAACGCTTCATTATACTGCGCTCGATCTCCCCCTACAAATTTAGGACGTACACGAGCTGCTGTTACATGAGCTGCTCCAATTTCTTTTATACTTAGTCGCACAGGCACTGCCACATATTTTAGATGCATACCAATAAAAGTATCTCCAATGTCGATACCTGCATCAGCCTTTACATGCTCCACTAACACAGGATCCGACCATATTGCATAGGCTGTAGTTGCCATAGAACCACCTGCATGTTGTACAGGCACAGCATTCACTTCTTCATAGCCTCTAACCTCTGCGGCGTGACGTTCCATTACCAAGGCCCGATTAAGATGTTCACAACATTGAATAGCCACATCAAAGCTATATTCACGTTGTATTTCGAGCAGAGCTCTACACAAGTCTTTCGCCACATCGAGAGAGGAGTCCTTGCCAATATGTCCCCCTCTCACTTCGCTAGTGGAACATCCTACTACAAGTAGTTTACCTTCTTGCAGTTTTGCTGTCGTAGCCAATTCTGCTACAGCAGCTTTCATAGACTCATATATATTTTCATTCATAGGATTGCCTCCTCTTCATTGAGTACGAATCGACGTAAACAAGTATGCCATCGTCTTAGTGTATTATTTACCATATGCACTATACATGATAGGCATGGAATAGCATTGCCCTTGGATATTCCGTACCCACCTATATCTTGCGGGTACGGAATAGGATTCTCTTAGGCTATTAGTTAGCCATGTGTACCACACGTTGAGGATACGGAATATCGATGCCTTCTGCATCAAAACGATCTTTCACATCGGACATAACACCATAATAGACTTCTCTAAAATCACTGGCGTTAATTAAAGGATAGGCAACAATGTTCACAGAACTATCGCCAAATTCTTTGATACCGATTTCTAAGGTATCCATATTATGAACCTTGCCTGTGCTCGCAAGAATTTCTTTGATAATCTCAATGGCCCGATGATGATCCGCATTATAGTTAATACCAAAGACAAACGTAATATAGCGTGTTGGTTCATAGTTGCTGTTCATCAAGTTATTGGATGTAATAGCCGAGTTCGGGATGAAGACAATTCGATTTTCTTTCGTCGCAATGGCGGTGTTAATTAAATGGATAGATTTCACAGAGCCTTCCACACCATTCACAGAAATCCAATCCCCTGCTTTAAAGGGTTTGAACGCCAAAATAATTAATCCCGAAGCTAAGTTGGACATGTTATTTTGCAACGCTAAACCAATGGCGATACCGAAGGCACCAAAAGCTGCCAAGAAGTTATTCGTCGGAAATCCCACTAAGGACAAAGCTGACAGCACGACTACGGACAAAATAGTGTAGTAAATAATTTGAGACGCAAAGCTGCGCACGGTTTGATCATAACCAGTGCGACTCATCAATTGTACTGACAACCGTCTTACAAATAAAGCTAAATAGCGGCCTATAATCAACACGATGATGGCTAAAATAATACTAGGTAAATATTCCAGTAATAAGGATTGCACATGATTAACAAAGGAAATACTTTCCTCTACATGCTCTGCTACCTTTTCAGTGCCTACCGCTGTGGCTGTGGCAACTTTTTCTTCTGCTAATAACATACATTATTCCTTTCCTATAACTATGTTGCAATAACTAACGCACAGTATATAATAGATAACCCACATACAATTACATTCTATGATAGCTATAAAACTAAACTTGTAAATATATTATCTTTAAGTATACGAAAAAAAGGTCTTTTGTCAAATATGATATCTGTTATGACACGGATAACTCCATATTTAGTATAGAAACACTTGCTGTCACCAACACGTAACAAAAAACTTCTAGAGCCAAAAAATATAGGGTAGTTGATATACCTATCAACTACCCTATATCCTAATTGTTTATGAACTATATCTCTTATTTAACTAAGATGAAAGTTACATTAATCGGACCATGTACACCAACGACACGAACTAACTCGATATCCGCTGTGTTAGATGGACCAGAAATATGAACCACATTTGTAGGGAACTTAGCTGGATCATTACGATAGATTTTCGCTAATTCTGCCATCGTTTGTGTCATACGTGGATGAATTGTATCTTCACGCAATACAGAAATATGCGTTAAAGGCAATAAGCCCAAGGAACGACCAGATTCTTCTGTACTTGGTTGGATTACTGTTGCTGTTTCTGCAATCCCCAAGATTGGGAATGTAATACCAATATTAGAATCCTTCGCCACATTGATGTTCGCTTCACGACCTTTCGTAGCATCCCATTGATAGAATGTAGCTTGGTCTTCCCCTAATTGTTGGAATGCAGCTTCTAAACCATATGTTTCTACTTCTGCAGATTTAGGGTACACAACACTACCGCCACCACGAGCCACAATTTCGTCCACTAATGCCTGACCTACTTGAGAAGCATCCACTTCGATAAGTTTAGTACCTAAGCGTTCTGCTTCTGTTTTAAACATCTGTACTACTTGCTCATGGCTAAGGTCAGAATACATTGTCTCTTGAGGTCCTTTTGAAAAATCAAAAGGAGTTACAGATGTAGGAATTGAGTCACGGCCTAACGCACGAGATAGGCGACCTAAAAAGGCTTGTTTTTTTGCTTGATCCATTTTATTTCTCCTTTCCCTTTTGTGCTACGTGTTTTGCATATTCATCACGGAATTTACTCATTTTGAGCAAGCCCATATCTTTTGCTTTCACCCAGCCACCAACTACTGGTAATACTTTTGTCCAATCTGCCATATGGCCATTGTTACTCATTAATTTCATGCCGATAGCACCCATTTTGGTACCCATATCGAACAGGAAGGAGTTCGCAAATACACCTGCCACTGTGTGGAAGATACTGCGTTCGATAGCTGGACGCATTTGTAATTTATCAGCAATCACTTGACGATGTTTCAATAACAATTCATGCAATGGAATCTTAACTGGGCAATGCTCCCAACATTCGCCGCACAATGTGGACGCGTAAGGAAGATCGCCAGCTTCTTCATAACCAACCAATAGTGGAGTTAATACAGCACCCATTGGACCTGGATAGATAGAGCCATAACCATGACCTGTAATATGACGATATACAGGGCAAATGTTCATACATGCACCACAACGGATACAACGTAACATTTCTTCAAAATCACCACCTAAAATACCAGAACGACGGTTATCAATGATGATGATGTGTAATTCTTCTGGACCGTCTGCTTCCCCTTCACGAGCAGGACCTGTGATCATGGAGAAGTAGTTGGAAATTTTAGCGCCTACAGAGGAACGAATCAACATTTCCATCATCACATCCAAAGATGCGAAGTCAGGCACCAAACGTTCCATACCCATCAATGCAATTTGCGTTTTAGGCATGGAGCTTGCCATACGACCATTACCTTCGTTAGATACGATAGTAATAGTACCAGTTTCAGCTACACCGAAGTTACAACCAGTGAAACCTACGTCTGCACGCAAGAAACGATCGCGAATATAGCGACGTACGAAACGAGTCATTTCTTCTGGATTTTCAGTACCTTCATAACCTAATTTTTTCGCAAATGTATCACGAATACGGTTACGTTCAAAGTGCAATGCAGGTACTACGATATGAGATGGAGGATCGAAATCTGCTGTTTGCAAAATAAATTCTGCCAAGTCAGTTTCATTTACTTCGATGCCTGCTTCAATTAATTCATGGTTTAATCCGATTTCTTCAGATACCATGGTTTTGGATTTAACAACCATTTTTGCTTCTTTGGCACGAAGTACTTCCAAACAAATTGCTGTTGCTTCTTTATCATCAGCTGCAAAGTGCACATGAGCACCAGCTTTTTCAGCATTTTCCGCAAATTGGTTTAAATAGTAATCCAAATTAGCCAATACATGGTCACGCAAATCAGCAGATTCATTACGGAAGTCTTCCCATTCTGCTACTTGATCTACTACAGCTTTACGTTTTTCATAGAATACATCCTGTGCTGTTTGAATGGCTTTTACTTTGAAGTCATTAGCAAGCACATCATTAACGCGTGTCTTAAACGGGCGTTTATCGTACACAATATTACTCATGGTGACTCCTCCTATCGACTATTCAATAATTCCGCAATATGCATTACGCGGATATGGCGATCAATTTCGCCTTCTTTGTAAAGTCGATCTAACATACCTTCAATATTCATCAAGCAAGCCATGTCGGAACCTGCTACAATGTTAGCACCAGAATCAGCAATATTTAATGCTTTTTCTCGTGTCATAACAGCGGAAATTTCAGGATTTTTTACTGTGAAAGTACCACCAAATCCACAGCAACGTTCTGCACGATGCAATGGTAAGTATTCTAAACCTTGAATGCCTGCTAATAGTTTCATAGGTTGTTCTTTGATTCCCATCAAACGTGTTACGTGGCAAGATTTATGGTATGTCACTTTGTCGTTAAAGCGAGCACCCACATCAGTTACCCCTAATACGTCTACGATGAATTGTGTAAACTCATAAATTTTAGAGCTCAATCTTTCAGCTCGTGCTAACCATTCTGGTTCATCTTTCAAAATATGATGATATTCGTCGCGAATCGCGAACGCACAAGAGCCAGACATGCTCACTACATAGTCAGCATTTTCAAATTGTTCAATTGTATTTTTAATAGCTCCTTTTGCAGCTTCGTTGTAACCAGAGTTAACAAACATCTGACCACAGCACACTTGCTTTTTAGGAACTGTTAATTCGCAGCCAAGGTTTTCAAGAACCTTTACACCTGCCATGCCTACATGAGGGTAGAACATATCAATCAAACATTGTTGAAATAAATGAATTTTCATTTTTTCACATCCTCAACTTTAAAGTAAACTACTATCACTTGATTGGCGAAATGCAACAATCGTTTTCCATCTATGTACTATTAGAACAGTAGGTTCTAAATAGTTTTCCGATGATTTTATTATATAGTAATTTTTCTGTAATTACAAAAGACTTGCAATATTAGCAAGAAGCCATTTTTATACCATTTTGCTAGTCATTATCAACCAGCTCATTTGTAGCAAAAATCACACGTTTTCCCTAGTCTCATCAATCCTTATAGCATCAAGGATTATATAATTTTTATGTATTTTAATACATATCAAATCTTCTATTAAAACACACATGTCTTTTCAGTCTCTAATTCCTACTTAAAACTAGTGCTATAACCAAAACTCATGAAAGAGATAACCATCGCTCTATAATTCAATTTTTTCTATAGTAAATTCATTGATAAATATCACTCTTTTCGCATGGAGTGAATCTTTCAAATATGGTATGATACATATAGTAAAACATTTTTAGTTTCCTAATTCGGAGGCACACCATGAAACGCATTTATTCTGCACTATTGCTAACTGTATTGCCTGTAGTATTATTACAAGCACAAACTAGCAACTCACTATCTACAAGCACTATGGTAACCACACCTAACACATTTACATATTCTCAACCAAATACGATTTCTACCTTTGATCGAGTACAAAAATATCGATTTACTGATGTACCTAGTAACTTTTGGGCTTATGAATCAATTACTAAAATGACAAAAGAAGGTTTAATGAGTGGATATCGTAATGGCACATTCAAACCCAATGACCCACTATCTCGTGAGGAAGCTGCCTCTTTATTTAGCAATATGATTGGAGATACTCCATCTATTATGTTAGCTAGTTCATTTTCAGACATCACTTCCGACCGTTGGTCTTCTCTAGCTATTGAAAGTGTAGCAAGAGCTAATATTATCAGCGGTTATGGTGACAATACGTATCGTCCAGAACAATATATGTCTCGCCAAGAATTTGCCGTGGTTGCTGATAAGTTTTTACACTACCAAGGATATCGTACTGAAGACCCAACAGCTCTCGATACCATCCACTTTAGTGATCAGAAATTTATCGCTCCTTGGGCTCAATCATCAGTACGTGAACTAGCTTTATGGGGATTCATCAATTACAGCACAAAAGGCTTATTCAATCCAGAAAAATATATCACTCGTGGTGAAGCTGCAGAAATTACATATCGTTTACTTTTCTCTAAAGAAGCTACTGCTATTCAGCGCACAATTCAGCAACAACAAATGGAAGAAACGGCACGCGCTCTGATCAAGAAAACATTTGGCGAGAATTACGATTTCCACCATCGTGGCGCTATGTTCTGGCGTGATGGTAAATTAGTCATTTCCTTTACATCTTCTAGCGATGTGAAAGCTATCACTGCAGAAACCGCCTATATTAAAGACAAACACTTCTTAGATAATCACATCATTACTACTGGTACTTATAACTTAGGTGACTTTGACAATTTACAAACCGATGCCGCTTACTTGTATCGTCAATTGGAGCCCCATGGCACTATCCTAGCTGTAACACCAACACCGAATGTAGACGGCTTAATTCTAACCGTAGACAAATTAGATGCTACGACACAGACAGCATTTATGAAAAAGTTTGGAAAGAAAGTTCAGCTAAAAACTAATTCATAATAACTCATACAAAAAGAGGAAAGTTGACTCCACTTGATCAACTTTCCTCTTTTGTGTTGGAAGCGCATTGTATTGCTAGTCCCCATCTAGCAAGTGACATCCTCCAACTCCAAGCTAAACACTTCTGTAGCAGGTCCTGTCATATATACTGTGCCATCTTCGTCATAATCTACATGTAAAACACCTAGGTATAACTCCACATCTACAGATCGACTAGTTAACCCTTTTTCATGAGCCATAACAGCGCTAGAGCAAGAACCTGTACCGCAAGCCAATGTAGCCCCTGCACCGCGCTCCCAAGTACGGACTTTCACAGTTTTCTCGTCCACCACTTGTATAAAGTTCACATTTGTTCCTTTTGGAAAAAGTGGATGCTTTTCAATCTTCGGCCCTAATACTGTCAATGGAACTGCTGTTACATCCTCTACAAATACTTCTGTATGCGGCACCCCTAACAGTACAGAACTCACCACATAGGATGTGCCGTCTACATCAATAGTATAGTCTATGACTTTATCTGATTCTATGTCCATAGGAATGTCTTTCGCAGAAAATGTAGGTTTACCCATGTTGACTTTCACCAATTTAGCCACACCGTTTTCAGCAATAATCGTTGGCGTCATAATACCAGCCAACGTTTCTACAGTAAACACTTCTGTATCAATGATCTTGCGGTCGTAGGCATACTTCGCAAAACAGCGAATGCCATTGCCACACATTTCAGCTTCACTGCCATCAGAATTGATAATGCGCATACGCACATCTGCCACCTTAGAAGGCATAACAATGACCAGACCATCTGCTCCGATACCCGTATGACGATCACATAGACGTTGTGCCATGTCCGTCACATCAAATTGTACTGTACCATCATCAAAAAAAACGATAAAATCATTTCCTAAACCGTGCATTTTTGTTATTTTCATATATATCTCCTCATCTGTATTATACAATTCCTGTCCGCACAGAGCGGATTATTAATTTATCGCAAAATATAGCCTTTGCTTTTATACATTTTGATGAAATCCATCATTGGCTACTATAATTTATTTGCCATTTATATTACCATGAATATAGGAAAAATAATAGGTACGTTTTCCTAAGCAGTATTAGGTTAATCATAAATTGGAGGTGATTTTACTATGCTTCCTGAAGAACGTTATTCTGCGATTCTACGACGCTTGAAACAAAACCGGGTGGTCACTGTACACGAATTGGTGACAGCCTTATCTTCTTCAGCGCCTACAATACGCAGAGATTTAGCCTATCTCCACAGTAAAGGTTTATTGCAAAAGGTCCACGGTGGCGCTGCCAGCCTCACCATTGACCATACCACAACGGATATAGATATAATCCCGAAATCCGTTATGTATCGCGATGCAAAAGAATCTATTGCCTTAGCTGCCTCTGAATTAATCAGTTCCTCTGGTTTTATCTTCATTGATGCTGGTAGTACCACTGAAATGGTGTTACATTATGTACCGCACACCAATGCTACCTTTGTGACTAATGGCATTCATCATGCTACCCATTTAGCATCGCGGCATATGAAAGTCATCTTATTAGGTGGCACTGTAAATCCTATTTCATCATCTATTGTCGGTAGTGTAGCTCTTAATCAATTAGATTCCTATAACTTTACACAAGGCTTCTTTGGTGCTCATGGTATAAGTTATAAATCTGGCTTTACCACAGAAGATCCTCTCGATGCTGCTGTGAAAGAAAAAGCATTACATAAATGTCACAATGCCTTTGTCTTAGCAGATCCATCTAAATTTGATCGCATTTCATCTGTTACTTTTGCCACCATTGATAAGGCGTCTATTATTACTACTAAATTACCCAATGAATTATATCGGAACTATGCAAACATTCAAGAAGTTGATCATCATCGTTAATACAAAAGCTGTCATCCCTAGACCTAAACGTCTAACGGTATGACAGCTTTTTTACAATCTATACAAGGTCGTGTATCCAACTATTTCATGTACATGATTACATCTAGCTTTTTCGATATATTTCTATTATAATGTATGGTATACTTTTTATTGTATGAATTTTGAAATGGAGATTAGTATGAGCTTTTTGAAAGATTTTAAAGACTTTGCCATGCGCGGCAATGTAGTAGACTTAGCAGTCGGCGTTATCATTGGCGCCGCTTTCGGTAAAATTGTTACTTCTTTAGTAAACGATGTGGTTATGCCTCCTATCGGATTATTATTAGGCGGAGTGGACTTTTCTAATCTATTCATCCCTTTAACTACTGGTACTGCTCCAGCGACTTTAGCAGAAGCTAAAGCAGCTGGTATCCCTGTCTTGGCTTATGGTATGTTCTTAAATACAGTCTTTGAATTCCTTATCATTGCTTTTTGTATTTTCGCTATCATCAGCCAAATTAAACGATTTACACCTGCAGAAGCACCGGTGGAAATCCGTAAATGTGACTATTGCCGTGAAGCTATTGCTGACGATGCAACACGCTGTCCACATTGTACAGCTGAATTAACTATCAAAGAATGTTAAATTCAATACATACTAGCTTTTAGATTTTTGAATTTTAGAGTTACATAATGCTAATAGGAAAGGACTGACACTAGTGTCAGTCCTTTACCTATAATTAGTATTATGTGAAATGCATAATGCATGATCACAACAAACCTAGCATATACTTTTATTATGTATATTGCTTTTCAAATATAGCATAACTAGATATTTAAAATCAAGTTTTAAAATATTCATTTCGCAAAGGCACAAAAGCCTTGAATATAGGGTTTTCTATGATTCATCAGAAAACAAAATACAACATTAATTTTCACAAAAAAAGAAAGTCGATAAATTTATATCAACTTTCTTTTTTACTATTTAAATGTATTTAATTATTTTGCAGCCATAGCATTCATAAGCATAGCAATTTTTTGATCTTGAGCTTCTAATTGAGCTTTTAATGTATCAATTTCTTTTGCCATTGCTACTTTAGTCATAGGAATATGTCCACGTTGACCAACTTTTAAGCTTACCCCTACATTAAATAATTTTTCACCATTTCCTACAGTACCGCCAAGGCTAACCATAGTATCTTCATTTGGACGATAGAATGCACCTAAAGCTAATGCATTACCGCTATGGTAGTTACCATAACCAGCTGCGATACTCCATGTATCATTACCATCAAACTCTAATGGATGTAATGCTGCTAACGCTGCAGAACCAGCTACTGCTTTATCCATACGAGAATTCAAACGACTTTCCATGGAACCCATATTTTGGTTAATGTTATCAACTTTGTTATTGACATTTGTAATATTAGTATTGATATCTTCTAAATTTTTATTAATAGTAGATTCAATGTTTCCTACTTCTGTTTTCACAGCTTTTAAAGCATCATTAATATTTGTTTTACCTGTACCACCAAGATCTTTTACAGTAACAGAGCCATTTTCACCAACAACAACAGCATCTTTACCTAATACTGCTTTTAAAGAGTCTGCTGTATTTTTTACAGAATCAGCTACATTTGCCACTGTAGTTGCTACAGAATGCAATTGGCTACCATTGATAGCATCTTTAGAATTTGCAGATACGTCTCCATTAGCTACATTAGTAACCTTTGTATTATTTGCATTGATTCCATCTTTTGTGACAAATTGCTTACCGTCAACAGCGATTCCACTTCCATCTACTTTGGTAGTACCTATTGTTACACTATTTAATGTAAGATCATCTTTTACTGCTACTGTGTATACAGGTTGACCATTAGCACCTTTTGATTCTGCAACAGTCACATTGGTACCTGCTTTTACTTCTGTTTTTACAGCTTTTAAGGCATCATTAACATTTGTTTTACCTGTACCACCAAGATCTTTAACAGTAACAGCTCCATCTTTATCTACTTCAGTTTCGCCACCTAATACTGTTTTCAAGGAATCGGCTGTATTTTTTACAGATTCAATAGCTTCATGAAGAGTAGCTTTTCCTGTTCCACCAATATCAGTAGCAGTAATTTTACCAGTTTCATCTACTGTTGCATCACCACCAATGATGTCTTTTACAGAACCAGCCATATTTGCCACTGCTGCTGCTACAGAATGTAATTGGCTACCATTAACAGCATCTGTAGATGTAGCTGTCACTTGACCTGCTGCTACGTTTTGAATTTGACGTTCTTTACCTTCATCACCAACAGAAACTACATAACTTACTTTATTGCCAGCATCATTAGTAACAGTACCTGCAAAATCAGTTAATTTTAATGTTGTTCCATTGGATTCAACAGAAGCTTCCGTTGTGTTAACACCTTCTTTTGTTTTAGCAAAAGTACCTAAAGCTACAGAGTTTTTCAAACTTGCTTCTGCGTGAGAACCATTGCTACCACCGCCGATAGCTACGCTATTCGCCGCAGCTACAGAGCGAGAACCTAATGCTGTACCATACCAGTCTGCAGAAGAGCTATCACCAATAGCTACGCCTCGGTTTTTTAACGCTTTTGCTTCACGACCAATAGCGATGGCAGATTGACCAGAACCATCTCCCTCTTTGTCCCCTGCATAGGCATTTTCACCGATAGCAATTGTATTATTAGTTGTACTTTGGGCATTTACACCAAGAGCAATTGCCTGAATTCCTTTTGCATTGGCACCAACACCATACGCAATGCCTTTATCATCACCTGTACCTGGCGTATTCACTGCAGCATCAGCTACATTCATTCCAATAGCACTCATAACCATAACAGCGCTCAACACTGCCGCTTTTAATGTTTGTTGTTTTTCTGTTGTTTTTAACATGTTCTTTTCCTTTACTTTTTCACGATAAAATAATCAATAAAATTGTTTATAATTCCTAAATTAAAAATTACAGTATTAAATGTTTTAGATTTAATACTGTAACAATTAATCATATGTGCAATTGTAAATAATCTTCATGAAGAAAAAATGAAGAAAATCAAAGTTCATGAAATCTTCATTTTTAAACTATGTATGTTGCTATTAATAAGCAGAGCTTTTACCAATAGCTTTCACTAGACGAGGCCGCCAATGGAATGCTGCCTGGTATGCTACATAGCCAAATAAAATGACGGAAGCCCCACCTTGTACAGGAATTGCTCCACATGCATAAATAGCATAACTATCATAGGCAATAGCTACGGCGCTCATCACATAGATTAGACGACGTAATCCGACGCTAGCCCCTTCAACAGATAGCATCTTGTTCACCGCCACGCAACAAAGAATATATGGAAATACATTTGTCACAACTGCTAGGTTAACAAGTTGTGCAAATTGTTCATTTAAACTTTCATCAGTGGTCATCAAAGCCAAAATAGCTTGTAATGCCAACAAAATAAAAATACCCCGTACAGGAGAATCTACGCGATTAACCCGGGCAAATACTTTAGGAAAGAAACCTGCTTCTGCACAGCTTTTAAAAACACGGCTCAAAGTAAATTGCCACCCCATAATGGCCCCAAAGCAGGATACTGCCATAAGCGCCATTACGATTTTACCTGCTGTACCATCAAACATATAGGCAAAAACAAGGCCAAATGGAGCAGTGGAGTTCACTAACTCAATGTTAGGAATGATCCCTGCCATAATATTTGTCGATACAATATATACCACAGCTACGGCTAAAGTGCCAAAAAATGTCGCAATCGGTACATTTTTCTTAGGATTTTCCACAGCATCTGCGTTTGCTGCTGCCGATTCAAAGCCTAAAAACCCCCACAATGTAAGGGAAATGGACTGACTGACCGCATCAAATACGGGTAGTTCTTGCGGATTCCAAACAGACACAAACATCTCTGGATCGAACCAAAACCAACCAAACACGCCAATAAATAAGACCGGCAACATGGTGCCCCAAATCGTAATATTGCTAATCCGTCCTGTGCTCTTGTTACCACGCACATTGACTAGAGCTGCCACCATGAGCAATCCTATTGTTGCTAAACTTACTTCTAATGGTGAAAGCGGCACATCAAACAATACAGCTCCATACCCTACGATAGATATAGCTATGGCTACATTGGCAATCACCAGAGATACTGCATAAGAATAATTGGCCATAAAATGTCCTGTCCTACCAAAGGCATATTCTACATAGCCTCCTAGACCACCAGACTTTTTCGTAAATAAGCCACATTGGGCAAAAATATAGGCTAAGGTTAAGGAGCCTAGTACAGTGATTATCCAAGATAGGATAGAAATGGTGCCTACCTGTGCTAATTGAGACGGTAGCATAATAATTCCAGCACCCAACATATTGGCTGCCACAATGGATGTCAGTTGGAATACAGACATTTTTTTAGCGGTGGTTTTCATGTATCAATCCCCTTTCCAAACATCACTTGAGTTCATTTCAAGTATCCGTGTCATCAAAACCGCTAGCCTAACTAGTCCGTACGGAATGGGTTCGGATGTAGTTAAGCGACTTCATTCTTTTATCGATTCATTGTAACACCTTTTCCTCCGTATGAATAGATATTTTTTTACAATTTTTCTCCTATTCCTATAACTTTCTATCATTTCCCTATCTTCCTATGATATACTATAGAAAATATGCTATGTCCATATAAAAGAAAGGATGTCCTTATGCAAGAACAAATCATTCAACTCTTGGGCGATGTAAACGGATTCCTCTGGAATAACATCATCATCGCTCTCCTCATCATTGCCGGTGTTTGGTTTACAGCAACCACACGATTCGTACAATTACGACAACTACCAGAAATGTTCCGTATTTTAAAATCTGGTGCAGGAGAAAAAAGTAAAGGTGACCATCACATTTCTCCATTCCAAGCATTCTGTATTAGCGTGGCCTCTCACGTGGGTGTTGGTAACATCGCTGGTATCGCTATCGCTATTGCCTTAGGTGGTCCAGGGGCTGTATTCTGGATGTGGTTTATCGCGCTACTTGGCGCAGCTACTAGCTTCATCGAAAACACATTGGGACAAATCTACAAAGAGCGCTTACCTGATGGCTCCTTCCGTGGCGGTCCATCCTATTACATTCGCCATGGTTTGAACAGTCCGTTCTTATCTATTTTATTTGCCATCTTAATCAGCGTTACATACGGCTTAATCTACAACTCTGTACAAGCAAATACCATTGCTATCGCTGTGCAACCATGGAATATCGACGCCTCTACAACAGGTCTTATCGTAGCAGCTTTATCTGCTCTTGTTATTTTCGGTGGTGCAAAACGTATCGCTCAAACAGCTGAATTTTTAGTGCCTTTTATGGCTGGTTTATATTTCTTAATTGCCTTATACATTGTCATCTCTAATATTTCTGTATTACCAACTGTGATTTCCGCTATCTTTACACAGGCTTTTACTATTGATTCTGCGACAGGCGGCTTCATCGGTGCTGCTGTAATGCAAGGTATCAAACGCGGCTTGTTCTCCAACGAGGCCGGCGAAGGTTCTGTACCAAATGCATCTGCTTCTGCTGATGTAAACCACCCTGTAAAACAAGGTTTAATCATGTCCCTTGGGGTATTCGTTGATACCATGTTTGTATGTACTGCCTCTGCATTCATCGTTCTTGTATCTGGCGAATATGTGCACACAGATCTAACAGGTATTGCCCTTGTTCAACACAGTATTGGACACCAATTAGGCTCTTGGGCTCCTGCAGTCATCGCATTATTTGTATTCATGTTTGCCTACAGTTCCATTATCGGCAACTATTTCTACGGCGAAGTGAATATTGCGCACATGACAAAAAATAACAAATTCGCTATTAACCTATTCCGTGCTCTTGTTATCATCATGGTCTATGTTGGTTGTATTGCTGAATTAAATCTTGTTTGGAACTTAGCTGACTTGTTTATGGCATTCTTAGTGCTTTGCAATATTACCTCTATCTTGCGTTTAGGCAAATTAGTAACCATTGCACTCAAAGATTACATGAATCAAAAATCTAAAGGTATTGAAGATCCAATCTTCGACCGCGCTATTTTACCAACTCAAAAAGGTATTACTTGGTGGCACAAAGGTCATGAAAACGAATAAACTCCTACGAAAAGGGTCCTTCGGGGCCCTTTTTCTGTTTCGACGATATATTATATGATTCTGTAATATTTCTTGAAAGGGACAGTAAAGGCTCCCGCTACAACGCATTATATTAGATATAAAACATAGAGGAAGGTTGATACCATGGTATCAACCTTCCTCTGTTGTATATATTGAGTTATTATCTTTTTAAATTATCTACTATACTGGAATCGCTCTTTCTAGTCGGAAGGAATAGATGTATACCTCTTTCACAGGGTATGGTGTCAATCGCTCTAAGGCTTCTTTATACAGCATCAGCTGAATGCGATAGCGCTCTACTAGAGCCTTTTCATCAAGATGGTCTGTTTTATAGTCAACTAGCACCCAAGATCCCTCTTCTAGGAATGCTGTATCGATGATACCTTGTAGGAACAGATCTTCCCCGTCTAGCATCTCTGGGTACACACGGTTCGCCGGAAATAGCATACTAAATGGCAACTCTCGTTCCACTCGCTGTGCTGTTAGCAATCGTTGCCCTAGATCAGACTGAAAGAAATCACAAATCCGTTTTTCACTAATCGCCTTCCGTTCCTCATCAGTCAAGTATCCTTGTAATGCTAGCGAATCCAAGGCTTGTCGCAAAGATGGTCGTGTATATGATTGCAACGGCAACCACTGCATCACCTCATGCATGAGGGTACCCCAACGAGCGCCACTGCAAATCGGTGTGGACTCATTCATGGAAGATAAGGATACGTCGAAGGGCCCTAGGTCTACAGAGGCTTCTTCTGATATATCCTCTGCACCCTTTTCTTTGGCTTTCTCAGTACCGTTTTCCATGCCCTGCTCGCCAGTTAGCTCAGTATCATCAGTGCATGCATCCGGTATACTATCGCCTATTAACATATCTTCTACGGAACTATCTAAGTCCTTACTAGAGTCTACTATGAGTAGTTCAGACCTATCTGGTGTCCCAGATTCTCCTTCTATATTGCTGTTATGTGGATCTGTTCGATAGTCCGGCTCAATCATCTGTTTTGCCAATTCTTCCAGCTCCACAAAGCGCCGTTTAATTTCAGATACAGAAATTTTCCCCGCCCGTTCCGTAGAACTTTCATAAGCATACACAGAGGTCAACCGATCTATCACGACAGGGTCCAATGGTGGCGCTTCCACTGGTAATTGAGCTCGCACTTGTTCCAGAATATCTACTTCTACAGACGGTGTTTCCTGTGAAACACTGTAATCATTTCCATCATGAACGTGGAAGGACACTGGACAATCTTTGTACGGTATATCTGGGAGTTGCGGGCTTTCCACCTCCGCAAATTGGCGCAACTGCGTACCCCCTGCTACGTGGCGAGCTAAACTTCGCAAGATCCAATCTAAATAGGAATTACACCCTAGAATCTGCTCTTTCGTAAAAGCACTTTCACCCCACTGTAAGACAGGCGCTACCCATTCACCCATTTTCTTCGTCGCAGGTCGATCCGTAGAGCCATTGATAGACCCCTTCATATAACCTGTAATATACAGTTTATCTTTAGGCCGAGTTAATGCTACATAAAGGATACGCTCCTCTTCAGCTTTCAAATTTTCTTCCAAAGCTTGGTGCACGAAAATCCAAGGTAAGGAATTATACATCACACGCAAGTCTGGGAAATACCCTTTCAAACCCACTCCATATTCCTTGTGCAATAGCAAGGACCGGTTCAAATCCATTTTGTTAAAGCCCTTTTGAGTGCCCATGAGAAACACCACGGGGAACTCTAAGCCCTTACTTTTGTGGATGGTCATAATGCGCACCACGTTGTCCGCTTCGCTCACTGTTTTGGCAACGCTCAAATCTTCTCCGGATGCCTGTAAGCTTTCAATAAAGCGTAAGAATCGGAATAAGCCACGGTAATTGCCATTTTCATATTGTTTGGCACGCTCATACAAGGCCAGCACATTGCCACGGCGCACCAAACCATTTGGCATGGCGCTCACGTATTCTACCACATGCAAGGTATCGTAGATGTGCCAAATTAAGTCCGTAATGCCTTGACGGCGAGACATGGTCCGCCATGTATCCATAGAGTCCACAAAGCGAATCCAACCTGCATTCTGGGATGCTTCTACAAATGGGCGTAACCCACTCCACAAGCTGTTCTCCCCTACGGACAGACGAAGACGCCCTAAATCGTTGGCATCCATCCCGATAAGAGGCGATTGCAAAACGATGGCCATAGGCAAGTCCTGCTCTGGATTATCGATGATTTGCAACAAGGACAGCACAAACTGCACTTCCATGGCACTGAAATAGCCGGATTTCTCCTCTGCATAGGCAGGGATGCCCTCTCGCCGTAGTAGGTCGATCATTCGGCTCGCTGACCCAGAGATAGATCGCTTCAAGAGTACAATGTCTCGCCATTCCATGAGCCGGAAGGTGCCGTCTTTATCTTGTACCATGGCGCCATTGTTCTTTAACTCTTGGATTTTACGGATCACAAAGAGCATTTCTTTTTCATCGTTCTCTAGGTCTTCTCCGTCTTCAGGGTCTGTCTGTGCCTTGTCTTCATCACAGCAAAGAACGTGCACTTCTACATCACCACCTACCCATTCTGGTGGCGCCTCTTCTACGATGCGACCTGTGTGGAGAGCTTCTGCCTCACCATAGGTAAGCCCTGCCCCTTCATCGGTCATAATTTGCGAAAATATAAAGTTCGTTACATTTAGAATCGCTTCATGGGAACGGAAATTTTGGGACAAATCGATACGCCGTTCCACACTGTTCACATCGTGATCAAACCGATGGTACTTTTCCATAAATAGCTGCGGATCTGCCATACGGAATCCATAAATCGACTGTTTCACATCGCCCACATAAAAACGATTGTCCCCACGAGATACTAAATTCACGATAGCCTCTTGGACGCCATTCGTGTCTTGGTATTCATCGACCATCACTTCTTTGAATGTATCCTGTAACTCCAGTGCCACCTCAGATGGCTTGAGTTCTTCTGTAAATTCTGGGTCTACTAATAAGGCTAAGCATAGATGTTCCAAGTCGGAGAAATCGATCATACCCGCTTCTTGTTTTGCCTGCTGAAAATCCTCATGGAATCGTTTCACCAGCTGGATGATACCTCGTACCAACGGCACTAAGTACTCCATTTGCTCTCGCCAATCTGCTTCCGTAATAGCAAAGACACCTTTCGGCATAGCTTGCAATATCTCTTTTCCTTCTGCCAAAATGGCCTTGATTTCACTCAGGATAGCTGGATCGCTTTCATTCATAGCCTTCGTGGCACGGAGTACGGGGAAACTAAATCCCCCAATGCCCACTACACCCACATGCATAGCATCCCAGGTGTCTGCTTTTTGCATAGCTTGTAATAGCGTTTGCAATTCGCTGACCTTATCCATCCATTTATCAAACCCATTGCCTAACGTCGCCAATCGCTGTGCCTCTTCATAGCGCTCTAGAAGATACTCAATTTGTCGTTGTTGTTCTTTCCAAAATAATGTGCCCCAAGTAGTTTCTAACAAGGTTTGGTGTAAAGCACTTTCATAGGTATGACACACCTGATCTAACCAACGCATAGGCTGACTTTGAGCCAAGGCAAAGTTGTATATTTGAAATACAGTCTCCCGCAGGATCTGGTCTGAACGTTCCGTGCTAAACATATCGCTCACATCGTAAATGTTATATAGCCCCTGTTCGTAGACCTGCAGCAAAATCGCATCTAGCACATCGTAGCGCATAAGCGCCAATTCCCCTTCATTGCCGATGGTGAAAGACGGGTCTATATCTAGTTTATAGAAATAACTACGGATAACCCATTGGCAAAAGGAGTGCAAGGTGGAAATATGTGCGGACGGCAACATATTCAATTGTTCTTCTAAATAAGTATCCCCTGTAGCTTGAAACTCTTCCGCTAGTTTCACGCCGATACGAGCTTTCATCTCCGCTGCTGCCGCCTTTGTGAAAGTCACCACCATCAGTTCTTGAATACTTAGCTCTCGCCGTTTCAGGCGTTGTATCATACGCTCTACGAGGACTGCCGTTTTACCAGATCCCGCCGCAGCGGACACCAAAATAGTTTGGGATGGTAACTGCCCTGGTCTAGGTGCATCAATAGCGCTCTGTTGCGCATCAGTCCATTTCATAGGTAGCCCCTCCTGTTTGTAATGCTTCCATCTTCTCCAATGCTTCCTCTTCGGTCATGGTCTTAATATAGCGATATCTATTGCGCGTTCCATCAAAGCGACATAAGGCTTGGAACTCACAATATTCACATGGCCGTCGCTTATCCTTTTGGTACGGACTAATAGGAAACTCTCCATCCATCATCTGTGTACCACTGTTGGAAATAATTTGTTTTGTGTATTCCTTCATAAGGCCAAATTGTTCCATCGTCTTCAAACTTTTGGATGTGCGACTATCTGGAGTGCCGTCCTTTTTCAGAACAATCGGTACATATGGAGAATTGCTTTGATAAGCCCTCGTTACATCTAAGGATTGTAACACATCCCCGTCTACAAAGTATCCACTATTTTTCAACTCTTGGATAGTAGCTTTTTCTTCCTCTGCCCGTCTGTGATTCACTACTTCAGACAATTTCACTTGCGGATTCCGTACATAGGTATAGAGGGCAGCCGCTGTGCCAATTCTATCTTGTGTATTCTTTTCCAATGCCAATAGATAGGTCATTAATTGTAATTTCAATCCATAGTAAATTTCATCAGCTCGCACCGTAGTGCCCCCTGATTTATAGTCAATCACTGCCGCATAATGACCAAGAGGTCCTCGATATTCATCGACACGGTCTATTTGACCGCGCAGTACGATACTTTCGCCATAGTTTTTGCCCAATGGGATGCGCACTGGATGCCAGTTAGATGTGCCCATGCCAAAACTTTGCTCTATTTCTGTAGTGGAAAACTCGCTTTTCTTAGACCAATCTACGAGACGTGCTATCGTAGCAGATAAGGTAGATGTTAATCGAGTATACAGTTGCGCTTCGTACGCATCTCGCTCTTCTGTACCCATCACCGCATCGGCCGCTTCACGGCATAAAGATTCTTGTTCTTCCTCTGTTAAATCACGCCATTGTCGACCCTGTTCTAATAGATATTCCCCTAAATAGCGCAACGTATCGTGAAGGAAGGTCCCGATTTCAGGAGCTCCAAAGGATTTCACCTTCCGTGGTGCTAAGCGTAACGCATATTGAGCATAGAAACTGTATGGACAACGATGGTATCGTTCTAATCGTGTGACGGACCCCGTTAAGGCATCACTGCGTAGCAATAGCCCTCGCACAATGGACTGCTCAATGCGTGGCACTGTATTAGAATCAAACATACCTCGTGTGGCGAAGAATACTTCACCTCTGTAGCCCATTTCTATACCCCAGTTATAAAGACTCCACCAAGTAGAGGAGATAGAATCTCCTTTCATAAGGGCACTCATGCGACTAGAAAAGAGGCCTAAACTCTGGGATGGTCGCCACAGATAATCCTGTTCTCGTCCCTCTGGCATAGATAGTGGTGCTTCTTCGAAAGTTTTCACATACCCATATTGCTGTAAACGGCGCACTACCAAAGATGGTTCCATTTTAGACCCTTCTTCATCGGATGTGACATAGGACAGATGCAGTCCTTGGCTAGCACGAGTGCAGGCTAAATAGAATAAGAAATTTTCATTGAACATTTGCCCTAAGGCACCCGCCGCTAGTTGCACACCTACCTTAGCCAACGCCGTCCGCTCTTGGTCACGCAGAATGCCTTCGTCCCCCATTTTACGAGGAAATACGCCCTCATTGAGGCCTAGCACATAGACTTCCTTCGCATCTGTCATATAGCTACGGTCGATGGTGGTAATCGTCACATGGTCCAACGATGGCGGCACCAAAGAGTAGGTCACTTCACTGAGTCCTTCCTCGATGATAAGACCCATCTCCTCTGCGTTCAACTCCTCTGTGCCCGTCACAGCTGCACATTCCTCTAGCAATTGAATAGCATGTTTATAGATCTGTACATGGCTGGCACTTTCTTGTACATCCCCACGGTCTTCTGCTTCGTCATACCAATATTTCAATTGCTCTGGAATGTGCCAATCTTGCATGATTTGGAATAGGAACTCACTCCATTCCTGTCCCGTATGTGACAGTTTACAGAAATCATAGATTGGACGCAAATATTCCAGGACGCGCATATGTAAGTCTTGCATCACAGCTCGTCGCTCTTCATCGTCCTCACCACCATAGGTCCACACATCTCGTAACCACGCCGCCCCTTGAATGCCATATTCTAAACAATAGTTTTCTAATCGGTCTACTTCTTCCCGTGTGAAAGGCGCAAAATCCGTTTTCAGTAAGCGGAACACCGCATCATGGTCAAAGAAGGTACGATGCACATGGAAGATACCTTGCAAGAACTCCGCCAAAGGATGGCTAGTCATCATCTTCCGTTGATCTGAGAAGAAAGGAATGCCATAATTCATGCAAGCTTTTTCCAGTACATCACCATAAGACTCCATGTCCCTCAATATAATGGTACAGTCTTTCCAGCGATGTTCCTCTTCTTGACGATATGCTAAAATCTTACGACATACCGCATCAGCTTCCCGTTCTCGATTGTAGGCACTTACCATGGTCAACGAATCTTCGGTGGTATTTGCTTTCATAGGTGTTTTAAAAAATTGTGTGTTCAATTGTTGCAACACAGGCGTCCCTCGATAGACGGTGTTCATATCATGCACTACTGCCTCTGGATACCAAGTCATCATATCTCGGTACGTCTCCCAAACACGGAAATACATAGATCCCTTGCGACTGTGCACCTCTTCCTCCAAGGATGGCAAACTGATTGTCATATGACAGGATTCACTAAGAGAAAACAACCGTTGAATCAATCGATGTTGTAGTGGCGTAAACCAATGAAATCCATCCACAAAGACATGACACCCTTGCATCAGTGGCGACTGTGGTAAGATTTCGATCAATGTTTCCATAGAATCTTGGACGCCTAACTCTTCTAGCGCTGCATCGTAGCGTTCTAACAACAAGGATAATTCTTGTAATTTACGGCCCAACACCATAGAATCTACATGTTTCACAGCCCCCGACAAGTCCTCTGGCGTTACACCAAAGGCTTTACACTCCGTCAAAAGACCTTGTATGACATCTCCAAAATGAGGTTGTTTCGCTGCCTGTTTAAACAAGTCCAACTCTCCGGCTGATTGCTTTAACAATACACGAAGGACTAGTTTTTTGCCAATTTCCGACAGGCCTTCTTCTTTCACTTTCCCTAAGGATTGATACACTTGATAGGCTAGCCGTGTCATGCCCACCACACGCACCGTAGTGAACCCTTTTTCCTGACGATACTCTGCGAGCTTCCGCTCCATCATATACGTCGCAGAATCTGGCACAAGGACGATAATCTGGTGGTCTGGATGGTCTTGTAAAATTCGTTCTATCTCTGCGAAACAAGCCGTAGTCTTTCCCGTACCAGCTCCGCCAATATATAACTGTGGTTGCATGTCCAACTCCTTTTCCTTTCAACATGTTGTATCTATCTCTATCCTATCATGTCTAGGGCACTTAGTAAAATTGCCAGGTCCCTCAACCGATTGACCTGGCAATAGTATATATGTAATTAACGGTACGCTACCCGTTTTGGTTGCATATCATGAAAGTGCAAGCGCTCCTTCGCTGTAGCTTCCCAATCGGTGCCCGGTTTGCCATAATTGGCGTACGGATCAATGGACAAGCCCCCACGTGGTGTAAATTCGCCCCACACTTCAATATATTTAGGCTCCATCAATGCCACTAAATCTTTCATGATAATATTGATACAATCTTCGTGAAAGTCTCCATGGTTGCGGAAACTAAATAAATATAATTTTAAAGATTTACTTTCCACCAATTTTTCATCTGGCACATAGGAAATATAAATCGTTGCAAAGTCCGGTTGCCCCGTCATTGGACAAAGACTCGTAAACTCTGGACAATTGAATTTCACAAAATAGTCATTCCCTGGATGTTTATTAGGAAATGCTTCTAGCACCTGTGGTGCATAATCTGTAGGATAGTCCGTATGGCTACCTAAAGCATGAACACCTTGTAATTCTGCTGCATTACGACCACTACTCACGAACTAAAACCTCCTTATTTTTATAGACTACTTTCTCCAACGCATTGATCAAGAAGTAGCTCACCACACCACACACGAACTGACCTACTACGAGGGAGCTCACTAATACCCAGTATGGAACTGGCAAGAAATAGGTCAACCAAATTGGTACAATCAATCCTGGTACAAAGGTAATGATAGGAATCAACACCCAATTACCTAACCCTTGACGCTTCGCAAGGACGATTAGACCTGTTGTCAATAAACCTACGATAGCTCCACCGATAGAATCCACTAAACCAAAACCACCCATCACTGTATTACTTACAAAGTTGGCAATACTAAAGGCTGGAATGGTGAATGGAAAGATAGCTGACAATCCATAGAGCGCTGTAGCAATACGCACTTGATACTGACCGAAGGCAAAGCCTTGCGTACCGATCATAAGCGCCAAATACATAGCGATGGAAATGGCAGAAATCGTCAATCGTTGTGTGTTGTTAAATTGTTTCATTATAACTCCTTAGTTTTGTTTACAGACAGGAGGATCTCGAACTGTCTATCTAATACCTACTACGACATAACTCGTAGCTACCTAGAACATTTCTAGGGTTTTGAAAAGCTCCGGGTATTCCAATGTGTCAGCTTCTAAAGGTGCTGCTTGGGCATCAAGCTTGATACACATCATGTGCTCCCGGTCCAACCCTTCTGGTGGTTCTACACCAAAGTTATGTGCAAAATCATAGCCCAACCGTGGGTAGTACACATTACTACCGTACACGAACAAGTAGGAATATCCCATCTTACGAGCCAATCGTTGGCCCTCTAAGACAAGAGCTCCCCCTACGCCGTGTCCACGCATAGACTGCGCCACCGCCAGTAAGCCCAAAATGAGCACATCTTGATCGCCTACTTTACCACGCAGGAACATACCATACCCTGCAATGGCATTGTCGATGATCGACACCAAAGATAACTTAGGAATATACGCATCAGACTCACGCAAGGCTTCCACTAGTTTATATTCTCGTCCTGTACTGCGATCTGCACTGATATAGGCTTCTCGCACGAGAGCTGTGACCGTATAAAATTCACGCTTTTTCTCTTCTCGTATAATCATAGTTCCTCCGGTTCATGATGAAAGTACACCAAATGGATTGCTATTCTTTAGTATACCGAACTTTTTCGATAATAGCAAATATCTTTCCCTTATTTCTTAGCTTTTTTCGCTAGTCTCTCTCGTTCTTTTTGCTCTTGTTTTGCCAATCTTTCTTGCTCCTTAGCTTGCTGTTTTGCTAGCTGAGCTTCCTTGTTAGCCTGTTGCTTTGCTAATCGAGCTTGCTCTTTTGCCTGCTGTTTCGCCAATTTTTGTTCTGCTTGTAACTTAGCTCGTTCCGCCTTTTCCAAATGTTGCTGCTCTTTCTTTGCCAATGCCTCTTGTTTTCGTTGAGCTTTCGCTAATTGGCGTTGGGCTTGTGTGTCTAACCGTTCCTGTTTGCGTTCTGCTTTTTGCAATAGTACCCACTCTTGTTTTGCCACTTTCATAAGCGGTCGTTGTTCCTTTTTAGACGCATCCCATTGACCCCCAGCTATAGCCTCTTGCACTTCTCCATCAATAGGCTGTAAGGCTACGTTTCCTTGTGCCTTCGCCGAAGGCACTACTAATTCTAAATGGCTTCGCTGAGATGTTCCTTGTTGAAAAGTACGCACTTGTACTAACCCATGATTTGGCAAGGCAGATGCATCAATTTGGAAGGACTCCATTTTCTTTTGGATTTCTTCTTTTGTCAAAGCTGGTTCCACTGCGATTGGTGTTCCCTCATCAGCACTATTCATTTGTGCTTTATCTGATTTTGCTTCTTCTTGTTCAATTTCATAATTCATAATAGAACGACGGTTTTCATTATACAATCGCAATGCCAACATGCGATCACTTTCATTCATGGTTTCACGGCGTGCCACCACATCTGCCATCATAGGTATCAATTCTTTTCTAGTGAATGCTCGTGACCCTAAATCTACTCCCTTAGTATCCGTAATCGCTCCATGTTTCACCAAGGTCATAAGCGCTTGATATTCCCAATCAGGAGGACTCACTACACCATATGGGTTTGCCTCTGCTTGAGCCACTGTCAATCCACCGGCTACCAATGCCAATGCTATATAATATCGTAACTGTTTCATATCTATATCCTTTCTATTATCTATGCCGTCCTACATACTGTGCCTTAGGGAACTCTCCTAACCACGCTGTTTCACCACTGGCACGAACAGATACAACCACTGCCGTAGCAGGTCCACCACTATGATCTAACTCATCATCAGTCAGTTCTATGGACTCCATAGATGCCCCTTCTAAATAACTTAACACTGTCAACTCTTGGCGGATACCTCTGGAACCAATGGGCACCACACGAGATGTACTAGGATGTGCCAAAGCTCGTTTCACCTCATCATAGGTAACAATCCATTCTGGTTGTTCTAGCACTTCATTACCTACTAAGGGTTTTCCTAATACGTACACAGCATAAGGTTCCCCTGTACCAAGCATTTCTGGCTCCCCGATTCCTAAGGCAGTAATCCCTACAGAGGTAGTGCTTACTTTCATATTGCTTTCATGGCTGCCATTAATTGGTACATCGATACCTAATGTATCCAATTCCTCTTGAATTCCCCTTATAACAGGTATCACTACCGTATCATAGTCACCACCAATGAGATATTGAATCCCTTTTACTACACCTTTCGCACATAAAATTTCTAGCATCGCTACACGAGTCGCAAATGCACCTACCATAGAGTAGGGGGCTTTTAATACATCATGTTCTTGCAAACCGATACCACTACTAATATCACTAGCAACAATCCAATCTACACCATTTTGCAAAGAAATTCTTGTTATATCTCGCATATTATCTACCACCAAAAACTTTAGTCAGCTGACTTACTACCAGTGCCGCTCCCACATAATTTACTAGATAGGCTAAAGACAAAGGCACAAATAAAATCGCCACAACTTCTACACTGTGCATCATCCATGATGTCACAACTAGACCTAAACCTACATTGATGATATACCCTACTATACCACTTACTACATAAGAGAAAGATGAAGTCCTCTTACGTATACAATATCCTATACTAGCCCCAGTACAAGCCATGATCAAAGCTACCACCACATGCATAGGTACACTAAGAGGAAATCCGGTGAATACGGCCGTTGCTAAATGCCCTAAGGCCCCAAGCACAGCACCTGCTACAGGTCCTAGCAGTAAGGCTCCTACAAAAGCTGGCGACGAATCAAATCCAATGGAATACACACCAAAATGAATCTGTCCGCCTATAGCACAAAGAGCAATCAATAAGGCATAGACCGTAATCGTTCTAATATTCATAATACCCCCTCCTAGGGAAGAATAACTCATACTATTTCTATGTTTATTATAGGTGACCCCACCGTATAAAGCAATCATTCATGGTCTTTTCATGTACAACATCTATACTTTTTATATACATCTCTTTAATCTATTTTGAAAATACGTTACAATACAAATATATACCTTAACATGAAAGGAGCACCTATGAAAGTCTTAATTGTTGAAGATGAACAAATGCTGAATAATATTATTGCCAAACGTTTAAAACTAGAATCTATGATTGTAGATCAATGCTTTAACGGAGAAGATGGATTAGATTATATTTCCACATCTAGTTATGATGTGATCGTTATGGACATAATGATGCCAAAAATGGACGGTCATGCCGTAGTACAACAAATGCGTGAAGAAGGTAACAAAACCCCGGTTCTTTTCTTAACTGCTAAAGATACATTAGAGGATAAAGTATCTGGTTTAAATTTAGGCGCTGACGACTATTTAGTAAAACCATTTGAATTTGACGAACTCATTGCTCGCATCTATGCGTTAGCTCGCCGTGGTCGTAATCAAGCTACAGAAGATATTATTGCAGGGCCATTACGCATCAATCAAAAGAGCCGTTCCGTTCTTCGTAATGAAGAGCCTATAACATTAACTGCCAAAGAGTTCGACCTACTCTTCTATTTAGCAAGCAACCAAAATATCGTTTTATCTCGTCAACAAATTCTTGACCATGTGTGGGAATACGACTATGAAAGTTACTCCAACCTAATCGACGTATATATTAAAGACCTGCGCAAAAAAGTGGACACCGACGAAACTAAAAAATTAATTCAAACTGTTCGTGGCGTAGGCTATGTGTTCCGCACCGAGGAATAATCCATGCACGATGTAATCAAACGCTGTTGGAACTCCATAGAGACCCTTCTCTTGCGAGTTCCTTTGGTATATAAAATTACTAGTTGGTACTCTATTTTTCTACTGCTAATGATAGGGCTATTAGCTACCTTTGTAATCCAATTCACCCATATTTGGGACCAAAATGAAATCCGTACAGACCTACAAGAGGCTGTCATTGAATCCGCTAGTGACCCTAAAAAATTTAAGCCCTTTGATGACGGTATCTTTCTCTTAGTCTATACCCATGATGGAGTCGTCTTACGAGGTAATGTACCTGATTTATTTCCAAAAGAGGCTCCTCCTTCCTTTGATGCTATCACTGAAGTGAGTCATCAGAACCGTTCTTTTCTATACTACGATGCTCCCATTCAGCATCGCCCTGGTGTACAAGGCTATATTCGTGGCGTCGTACCTATGGCATTCCTTGATAGAAAGTCAAATAGCATGTTCTTCGCTTTATTATTCGGTGGTATTCTCTTCGTTACGGTTGCTGCTATTGGGGGCTATTGGATTATTCAACGAGGTTTAAAACCAGTACGTACCGTTACCAATTTAGCTGCACAAATTTCATTAAAGCGAGATTTATCAGAACGCATTGAAAATATCCCTGAATCTGGAGATACTATCTATCAATTAGCTTCTACTTTCAACCATATGCTCAGTAGTTTAGAAGAATCCTCTAATCGTGAAAAGCGCTTTAATTCCGACATTTCTCATGAATTACGTACGCCTATTGCTGTCATCCAAGCTGAAAGTGATTACGCTCGCCAATATGTAGCCTCCTTAGAAGAAGCAAAAGAAAGCTTTCAAAATATTTTTGTTCAAAGTAAGGGAATGGCAGACATGGTCTCACAATTGTTAGAAATTGCTCGCCTTGATAGTCTAACCAATATAGATAAAGAACCTGTCCCTCTATCCAAAGTGGCTGAACAATTAGCCCATACCTATACTCGATTAAGTAAAGAGAAACATCTTACTTTTACTAGCCATATTGATGAGTCTATCATTGTTTATGGCAACCAAATCCTATTGCAACAGGCAATGGCCAATCTTTTGGACAACGCTTTCAAATTTGCCCATACGAAAGTACACTTGGAAGTCTCATCAGGATCTACCATTCACATCTCCGTTCAAGATGATGGCATTGGTATCCCTCCAGAAAGCATCCCTTTAATTTGGGATCGATTGTACCAAGTAGACCCTTCACGTACCTCGAAAGAAAATAAAGGTCTCGGACTTGGGCTCTTTTTTGTACAAAATGTTGTGCAACTCCATGAAGGTACACTGCAAGTAGAAAGCACACCAGATGTAAAAACAACATTTGGCTTTGAGTTACCAATCCATAATAATTCTGAAACATAACAAAAGAGGATATCTGACAAAGTTGTCAGATATCCTCTTTCTTACTTCACTCACTATATATAGTCTATCAAATGTATTGAATATTTGGTCGATTTCCATGGATTTTCAACACTAAATAGCCAATGATCATCATTCCTATACCTGCCACCAAGAATACATAGGATGTACCCCAATAGGTGGCTACTATGCTAGCAAACAGCGGTCCTATCATATTTCCTAATTGTTGGGATGTCGTGGCAAGTCCGAATACTCGGCCACGCACTGATGGATCTGTATTCACGGTCATAGCTGATCCAAGGGATGGGAATATACCTACAATAAATACGCCAATAAGTAATTGCAAGGCCCCAAACCACCATAATCCAAACGGTAAACTTTGCAATAATAATACAGTTCCAGTACCCATTAGCCCATAAGATATAACTCTAAAGTATCCTCGCCGCTGTCCATAAGCAGCCCACACATTAGTCATAATCATGCCCATCACACCACCACCGCTGAGAATGGACCCTGCTAACATGGCAGCCCCTTCCATGGACCCTTTTAATTCTCCCACATAAATGGCCACAATAGGTTGTAGCATAAGCATAACAGCTTGCACTAAAAAATATAATCCTAAAATATGGAGTAGTACCTTATTTTGTTTTGCTGCTTGTAAATCTTCTGAAAAAGAAGTTGTTTTTACAGAAGCTTCACTTTCCACTTGTGGTTCTTTTACAAAGATAGCTATTGCTGCAGTGACGATAAATAAAGTAATCCCTGCCACCATAAATACAGGCCGCATCCCTACTGCTAGTTCTGTCAACCCTCCTGTTAAGGGACCCACAGTATTCCCTAGGACTAAACCCATCTGAAAGATACCCATCGCCGTACCTACACGTTCTTTTGGCACAGATAATGATACCATAGTCATAGCGGCTGGCATAAACCCATTGGCAAAACCTTGAAACGCACGAACTAATAAAAATTGATATTCATCTTGTACAAAAGCGCTCCATAAATACGATAGGCCAATCAAAATCCCTGCCCGTATTGCCATTAGTTTCTTTCCATGCTGATCCGCCAATCGACCCCATACAGGAGCCATGATAGCAGCGATAAAAAATGAAATAGAAAATGATAAGCCTGACCAAAGAGCTAACTGTTCCTGTTCCACACCGAGCTCTAAAAGATACACGGGAAGGAAAGGAATAATCATTGTATAACAAATGGCAAGCAGTGACATCCCTATAGTAAGAATCCACACTGCCACCATTCCTGTTTGTTGTAATCCTTTCATACTTTACTCCCTCTAGATATATACAAATTGTAACCTTATTGTAACATATCTACTGTAAGGCCCCAACAAGTCCCCTCCATAGACAGGGAAATAAAAATAGAGGATAGTTGATATACTATCCTCTACTCATTGTAACTATAAGTAGATTGTCACTATCTAGCCTTTGACATTATGCAAGACTTTCCATAACAAATTCTGTAACAATTGAAGCTCCTCTTGAGATAATCCCAATTTCGTTTCAATTAAATTTGGAATATGTCGAACTTTTTTCTCCAAAGACTTTCCTTTTGTTGTTAACGTAATCATCATAGAACGCTCATCTTGTTTAAATCGTTCACGTATAATTAAGCCTTTTTTCTCTAGCTTCCGTAACAATGGAGTTAATGTTCCCGAGTCTAAATAGATTCTCTCTCCAATCATTTTTAGATTCGCTTCTTTATATTCCCAAATAACAGACATTGCAAGATATTGTGTATATGTGATCCCCAACTCAGAAAGTTCTGGTTGACATGCTCGCAAAGCTTCTTTTGCTGCTGCATATAAAGGGAAGCCGATTTCTTGCTCTACCTTTAATTTCTCTTTTTTCATCCTAAAATTCCCTTACCTCTTTCTTACAACTTACACTGAAAAATGTCGGTCAATAACATCTTGAAGCGTTAAACTTTGCATATATTCACGCAAATGATTTTGTAGATGTTCCCATAATGGCAATGTACGGCATCCTTCGCTCATCGGACATGTGTTCACATCTTCCTCTAAGCAAGCTACAACTGCAATAGAATCTTCTGTAGCAGCAAGAATATCATAGACCGTATAGTCTTTTGGCTCTTTTGTCAGTTGGTAACCACCATACTTACCACGAACACTTTTTACATATCCTGCTGCACTCAATCGTGCTACAATTCCTTCTAAATATTTATCAGAAATATTTTGGCGCTCCGCCATTTCACGAATAGATACATTGCGATCTACACTGTGCTCTGCCAAATCAACTAGCACGCGTAATGCATATCGACCTTTAGTAGAAATTTTCATAAATAATACCTCTTCAAAAGTAGGATTTATACCTAATCTATATTATATATAGAACAACGAATTTTGTCTATATAGATTGTGTACATATTTAGTACCTATATTGCATAAGTAACACTCACAATATGCATATAAGCAATATATTTTGTATATTTACACATACTGAAAACCAGTGTCGCCTACTAATGTACTCCATTATAAACTTATTAGTATAATTTATATAATTTTATAAGTTTTATAATTTTTTTAAATAAATTGACTCAAAAAACCTATCCTAACCTTCTAGTCTATGCTACAATAAGGATGTAATTTTATTTATTACTAGGAGGTTCACCATGTTAGAACGCGTATTCGCCTTAAAGGAGCGAAATACTACAGTCCGTACAGAAATACTAGCAGGACTGACGACTTTTATTACGATGGCATATATTTTGCTATTAGCTCCCAACTTACTAAGCCTAGCTGGTATGGATAAAGATGCTGTATTAATTGCTACAGCCTTGGGTGGTGGTTTAGTCACCATTGCCATGGGAGTATTTGTTAATTATCCTATTGCTTTAGCACCAGGAGTTGGCCTATTAGCTTTTTATTCCTTCACCGTGGTTCTAGGTATGGGGTTAACATGGCAAACAGCATTAGGTGCTGTATTTATTTCTGGTCTTGTATTCCTTGTACTGACTCTGACGAAAATCCGTCAACTTATTATTGAAGCAATTCCTTCTTCTTTAAAGATTGCTATCACCGTAGGTATTGGCTTGTTCATTTGTATCATTGGTTTGAAACTATCTGGACTTATGACTATCGCCTTATCCTTACAACCTGGCACATTGAACGACATTGTAACTGCCAAAGGTCATGGAGCACCAGCTGCATCAGAAACCTTATTAACATTAGGAAACTTAAGCAACCCTGAAGTGCTTTTATCTCTTTTCTCTTTGTTCTTCTCTGCCGCTCTCATGGCTCGTCGTGTCCCTGGATCTCTATTAATTGGTGTTATCATCACATCTATCATTGCTTATGCGACTGGTATCGCTACTTTACCAGAATCTTTAAGCATTATAGCAGTCCCTGATTTCAGTAAAATTGCCTTTATGGAATTGGATATTTCATCAGCATTCCATGTTGGACTTATTACTATTATCTTTTCATTTACTTTCGTTGAACTCTTTGACTCCATGGGCACACTGATTGCTACTGCCTCTAAAGCAGGCATTGCAAACCCTAAAAAGGGTGAATTCCCAGGTCTTGGTAAAGCTATGATTGTAGACTCCCTTGGCGTTAGCTTCGGTGCTATGCTTGGTTCTAGCACAATTACTGCATTCGTTGAAAGTGCTGCTGGCGTAGGTGCTGGCGGTCGTACAGGATTGACTGCTGTTACTTGCGGCATCATGTTTATCCTTTGTCTATTCTTTGCTCCATTAATCGCATTAGTTCCGAATGCAGCTACAGCTCCTGTACTTATTTTAGTAGGAGCACTAATGATGGAAGCTATCCGTGAAATCGACTTCTCCGATTGGACAGAAGGTTTCCCTGCCTACTTAGTTATTGTATTAATGCCATTTACATACAGTATTGCTAATGGTGTTGCCGCTGGTCTTATTGTATATCCTTTGATGAAGTTTATCACTGGCCGTCATAAAGATGTACACTGGTTTATGTATGTACTAGGTGCGATTGTATTGGCAAAATACATTTGGTTTGAATAACATACTGAATAACATATAAAATAACTCCAAATACAATAGAGGAAAGTTGATTCCATCATCAACTTTCCTCTATTTTTTAGATTCTATAATACATGCTAGCACTACTCATATAAGAGTAATCGCCAACTTGTTTTACATGACAATAGGCATATCTCTCTATACATCAATGAAAGGGTCCCACAGGACCCTTTCATAGTATTTCGTATGTATTTCATATGCCTATAATCAACAGGGATCGGACCTAGTCCCAACTCTTGTACTACAGCAAGTCGTCTTCGTATACTGCTTCTTCAAAGAACAATGGCAACAAATCTTCACTATATTCATTCATGTCGCGGCCTGTTTTGGAGAATACCACAGATGCTGCAAAGCGCATTAATTCTGCTTCGTTCTCTGGATTGTTTACAAATTCATTAATAATTTTATCCATATCTAAATGGCGTTTCATAATGAATCGAGCTAATTTACGACGATTCACCGGATCATTCACCAATTCATCTACATCAATAATATACTCTGGCATTTTGATCGCAATATGCGTGTGGATTCCGTCTTCTTTCATGATAACCTCCTACATTGTACGCCCTATCGTAGGGCTACACTTATATATTAACAAATGTGATGTTTCACAACAATTACATAACGACTTTCTATCTGTTGCAGATACTCCTTATACATACCTGCATATCTGCCTATAGGTTCGCTATGCTCCGTACCCGCTCTTGTAAGCTAGCCTCATCAGTAAACACCGTATCTAAACACAGTCCATGGGCAGGCGCTGTTTTCCCGATTAATTGTCTATTCTCACCAGCTATAATACGTGGCACGTCCTCCGGTTGAAAGCGACCTAAGCCTACATCCACCAAGAATCCTGCTATATTCCGCACCATGTGATACACGAATCCATCTCCTAATACATGGATTCTGACAGTCGTTCCCTCTTGGAATACCTTTACAGCGTACATGGTTTTCACTGGATCTTGTACCGTCGTATTATGGCCTTTGAAAGTACTGAAATTATGTGTCCCTTCTAATGCCTTTGCGGCTTGCTTCATGGACGATATATCCAACGGTTTGCGCACATGGTAGGCATAACGCAGTTGTAGTGGATCAACCACGGCATCATTATGAATGGTGTAAATGTATTCCTTCCCTTTCACATAATTCCGTGGATTCCAATCCGACGACAGTTCCTGTGCCTCACGGACCACAATATAAGGTGGCATGTGAGCAATGAGGGCTCTCATTAGATTATCTACGGGAATCTTACCCGTAGTAGTGAATGCCACTACTTGTCCTCTAGCATGGACACCTGCATCCGTCCGAGAGGATCCGTAAATCGTGATGGGTTCATTACAAACCTTAGATAAAGCTTCCTCTAAATAGCCTTGTACGGTAGGTCCATTCTGTTGTCGTTGGTATCCACAAAGCTCTGTGCCATCATAGGCGACGATGAGTTGTATGGTTCTTGTCATATACCAAGTCCCCACCGCAATACAGCTAAGAGAAGACTCACGAACACCACTGCGCCAATACCATAGAAATCTAATGGACTATAGCGTAATTCTTTCATCCGTGTACGACCTTCTCCACCTCGGTAACAACGAGATTCCATAGCTACTGCCAATTCATCGGCACGGCGGAAAGCACTAATAAATAATGGCACAAGTAAAGGTACCATATTTTTAGCCCGTTTTACCAAAGAGCCGGTAGTAAAGTCAGCCCCACGAGATTCTTGGGCTTTCATAATGCGATCCGTTTCCTCTAATAAGGTCGGAATGAACCGCAAAGCAATGGTCATCATCATAGCTAGTTCATGAGCTGGTACGCCAAAGCGTTTCCACGGGTTTAGGAGTCTTTCAATACCGTCCGTCAAACGTATGGGCGACGTTGTATAGGTCAACAAGGAGGAAAACACGATTAAGAAAATCAATCGTCCTGCCATGAGACCGCCCAAATTGAGACCTTCTCGGCTGATGTGTAACCAACCATAGGTAAACAAGTATTCTCCCGGTGTAGTGAACACATGAATGGCCAAGGTGAATACGATGATGATCCACAATGGTTTAATGGATAGCCACACGAGTCGCACTGGCAAACGAGACAGACCCAAACAACCGAAGGTAAAGGCCGCCACAATGCTATATGTCACCAAACTGTCTGCAAAGAAGATCGCAATGATAAAGATCATAGTGGCTATAATCTTGGCCCGTGGATCCATGCGATGTAACAAGGAATCTCCTGGAAAGTACTGGCCAATAGTAATATTACTTAGCATGGTGCACCTCCTTGAGATACTCGTAAATATCCGCTACTGCCTCATGGACATGGACACGATCAATATTGACAGGAATGTTTCGCTCTGCTAGGGATTGTAATGTTTGCGACAATGGTGGTACATCCACGCCAGCAGATTGTAATTTCTCACGGTCATTGTGGAAAATCTCAATAGGGTTGCCATCTAATAAGACTTGCCCTTGGTGCATAACAATCAATCGATTCGCCATGCGAGAAATATCTTCCATATTATGGGATACAAGGATAACGGTAATCCCTTTTTCCTTATGTAGTTTCAGAATTTCTCCAAAGATTTCTTCTCGTCCAAATGGGTCTAACCCTGCGGAAGGCTCATCAAGAATTAAATAGTCTGGATCTAAAGCGATGACCCCGGCGATAGCCACACGGCGCATTTGTCCTCCCGACAAATGGAAGGGAGATCGCTCTGCATAGGTATCGTAATCTAAACCTACAAATTGCATGGCTTCTCGCACACGGCGGTCCACCTCTGCCTCATCAAAGCCTAGATTTTTAGGTCCAAAAGCAATGTCTTTAGCAATGGTTTCCTCAAAGAGTTGATGCTCTGGATATTGAAATACCATACCTACTTTGTGGCGTGTTTGTTTGACTGTTTCTGTTTTACCTACTAGATCCACACCATTCACTTTCACAGTGCCTGTAGTAGGATGCAATAAGCCATTCAGATGTTGTACTAAGGTGGATTTACCCGACCCGGTATGACCGATGATGCCTACAAACTCACCTTCGTGAATGGTCAAGCTCACATCGTGAAGAGCCGTTTTTTCAAAAGGTGTCCCCTGTCCATAGGTGTAGGTTACATGTTCTAATTGAATTGACATATGGCCTCCCCTAGTTCTTCATTGCTAGTAATGCCCTTTGGCATAGTGACACCTTTTTCCTGTAAGCGCACCGCAATTTCTGACGGCACCGGCACATCTAGACCAAGACCTTTTAACGTATCTACATTCATAAATACATCTTTTGGAGCTCCTTCATCGATGACCTTACCTTGTTTCATCACAATGATACGATCTGCTAAAGCTGCTTCTTCCATAAAGTGCGTAATATATACGATAGTGATACCTTCTTCTTTATTGAGACGGTACACCGTATCCATGACTTCTTTGCGTCCTTTGGGATCAAGCATAGCCGTTGGCTCATCTAATATGATACATTTCGGCTTCATCGCTAAAACACCAGCAATGGCGATACGTTGCTTTTGCCCTCCTGATAATAAGTGCGGACCATGTAAAGCATAGTCCGACATGTTTACCGCTGCTAAGGCTGCGTCCACACGACTGCGAATCTCTGGAGCTGGTACCCCTAAGTTTTCTGGACCAAAAGCCACATCTTCTTCTACAATGGCTGCCACGATTTGATTATCTGGATTTTGGAATACCATGCCCACATTTTGGCGAATATTCCAAATTAATTGTTCTTCTTTTGTATCCATTCCTAAAACGGTAACGGTACCAGATGTAGGTTGCAATAGGACGTTAAAATGTTTGGCAAGGGTACTTTTACCACTCCCATTGGTCCCTATAATACTAACAAACTCACCTTCATGAATGTGGACACTCACATCCTGTAAGGCGTGTACCTCACGGCCCATTTCGTCTTGGTACACATGACTCATATGGTCCGTAGCGATCATAACTTGTTTCATTTTTTATCTAATTTCCTCTCTACGTAAGTACAATTGTTACTTCGTATTACAATCTACTTCATTATACCTTGTAGAAAGGTTTAGGACAATAGGCAACCTTGGGGAATATTGTTGGGTTTACAAATGGTCTCTTAATTCTATATTTTTCTTTTCATCTATGGTTATATGAAGTCAAGAAAGTGGAAAAATAATCTAAATTATGATATTCTGTAAGCATTTTTATATATTATAAATTATATAGGGGGTATATTTTATGAAACGTAAGTATTATATGATTGCTTTATTAGTAAGTGCATTAACAGCTAGCCTATCACCATCTACAGTAGATGCAAAGCAGGGACACGATATTAATGTAGCTATTAAAACTACAATAAATCCTGCATTAGAAAAGCAGCCTCAAGAAAATCCAAATAGTATTTCTAACAGAGTAAAAAATATCGTATCCCCAAAGTCAATGACAATAGGAACCATCCCTAAGGGAAACCTTTATATTCCCAAAGATACACCTATTACACTAGAATTAACACAACCTATTAGCTCTAAAAAAAGTAAGAAAAATACTAGCTTTGTTCTAAGGACTGTTGATAATTTAATTCTTAATGGAACAATCATTATTCCAAAAGGTGAAGAAGTTAGAGGTAAAGTGATTGATTCACATGGGAATGGTATGTTTGGTCGAGGAGGCCGTTTAATTATAGATATCCCAAGTATTAAAACTCTTAATAATGTAACTATTCCACTTAATGGGTATGTAAATGGATATGGTTCTGATGATACTGGTGCTGTTGCTGTAACGGCAGTAGTTTCATTAGTAGGGGGATTCTTTATGCGTGGAGAAAATATTTACTATGAACCTGGTCAACTATTTACAGTAACAGTTCAAAAAGATACAGATTTAGAAGTAACCCCTGAAACATTGGCGCAAGCAATGGATCAAAATAAAGTTCGTGGTCAATCTTTAGAAGTAAAGGTTGCGAATTAAATATTGATATGTAAAAAGACCATAATGAACTGATATAGTTCATTATGGTCTTTTATATTGCCCTAAATTATTATTGTTTGAGGAAAATGGCTCTCTTTGTACTTTTTCAGCTGCAACTTCCTATTTGTTCCTGGCTGTAGATTTTGTGCGCCCTTTGGACTTCAAAATCTTACGCCAGAAACTAAGCGATGCTCTATGATTTGCGCGTCGCTTCTTCTTTTTTACCTTTTACATTTTCCTTTTCCTGCTTTGTTCCTAGCTGTGGGTTTTATTCGTCCTTCGGGCTTTAAAACCTTACGCCAGGAACTAAGCGATGCTCTATGATTTATGCGTCGCTTCTTCTTTTTTTACCTTTTTACATTTTCCTTTTCCTACTTTGTTCCTGGCTGTGGATTTTATTCGCCCTTCGGGCTTTAAAACCTTACGCCAGGAACTAAGCGATGCTCTATAATTTATGCGTCGCTTTGCTCCTTTAAATCATGAGCCCTGCTTATCCCAGGCCTTATCATATATAACTTAGTTGCTACTTGATCAATCTGGCTGGAAACGGCCAGACCAAAATAATATATTAAACGAGAAAATAAAAAAGACGCCTTTCGGCGTCTTCTTTATTTTCTTAATCAGCAACTTCCTATCCTCCCAGGCCGTTTCCAGCCAAGTACTTTCGGCGTTTACGAGCTTAACTACTGTGTTCGGGATGGGAACAGGTGGTTCCTCGTAGCCATCGTCACTGAATTTGTCAGGGTGTTCCCTGAAAACTACATAGAAAGATAATATGTTAACTTACAAGTTTTTGTTTAAGTAAAGCCCTCGATCTATTAGTACCAGTCAGCTCCATGCCTTGCAGCACTTCCACACCTGGCCTATCAACCATGTCGTCTACATGGGATCTTACTAGCTTATG